>Ga0256837_1001800_pt1 | contig 14214 bp, 14 predicted proteins | sample 4562384metaG_FD_185976 | JGI IMG/M metagenome (GOLD analysis project Ga0256837, IMG submission 185976) | Hydrothermal vent microbial communities from Guaymas Basin, Mexico - 4561-384 | ecosystem: Environmental > Aquatic > Marine > Hydrothermal vents | place: Mexico: Guaymas Basin | collected... | reverse complement strand
TCTCCTCAACTAAATCCTATTGAAATACTTTGGAAGTTTATGAAATATTATTGGATTGAATTTAATGCTTACAAATCAACTAAACTGATGAAGGATTATGTTGAAAAAATTATTATTGGTTATGGAATAAACTATGAAATTAAATTTGTTTAGTTACTTAACCTAGTATATAGCCCCATAGCTGACAAAGTAAAGTTAGTAGCTATAAACACAGATGCCCAAGCACTAGAAAACTCAAGAGTTCCTCACAAACTCCAAATAGGAGCTAAAATAACACAAGGAAAAGGTGCTGGAATGAAACCAGAAATTGGTAAAGCAGCAGCTATGGAGAGTTATGAGGAGATTAAAGAGATATTGAATAATTAAAAAATAATTCCTATATAATTTTTGTACTTAAAAGATAAATTATAAAATAAAAAAAGGTGTAAAAAACTAAGCATAAAAGCAATATCATCTGACAATAAATTTGGAGTATCTTTTATAGTGCTAAATATATACACCTCATAAACCATATCATCAAAGTATCTTAAAACTACAATGCTGAAAATAGAAAACAACACTAACAACAAAAAATCAACCCTCTTAAAAGAAAGATTCTTAAGATACAAGCCAACAACTATAAAAGATAGATTTATAAAATAAAACAGATACTCTGCTGATGTAAAAATGAGTAATAGAGCATAATTTAAAGAGAACAAAAACATAAAAAAAGTTAGTTTAGATTTAAAAAGTGAGAGTATGTAAAAAAATAGCACTATAAGAATCGTAGAGTAGAATCCTAAACTATAAAGTGTTAAAGATAGTGTTAGAACTGTAAAAACAGACCATAAACTAAGGTAAATAAATTTTTTCTTGTAACTCATTGTACTCAGATTCAACATCACTATCTAGTGTGATTCCCCCTCCACTTTTGTAGATAAACCCATCTTTAGTTTTCTCTACGAATCGTATCATCACCCCACTATCAAAACTTTTTCCATCATAGATTCCAAAAATACCACTAAAGAATCCTCTCTCATAGTTCTCAACATCATCTATAATTTTCAAAGTGCTTTTTTTAGGTGTTCCACTTATGCTTCCAGCTGGGAGTAGTGAGTTTAAAATTGTTCCTAAATTTTCGTGCCAATCCTCACTTAAATCTCCACTAATGTGGGAACTAACTTGTATAAGTTTTTTATCTCCAGCATCTATGGTTTGGGTGTATCTAAACTTATCTACTCTTACTTTTTTAGCTACTATCGACAAATCATTTCTAAGTAGGTCAACTACCATAATATGCTCTGCCATCTCTTTTTCATCTGAGAGAATCTTACTCTTAGCATCTTTCACTTTAGCATCTATTGTCCCTTTCATAGGGTAGGTATGAATTTTATTGTCTTTTATTTGTACAAATATCTCAGGTGAAAAACATACAAACTTATCTTTGTATCTTAGTTTATAGTGAGCATTAGCATTGTTAAATATCTCTTTTAAAGAGAGGTTAGTTTTTATCTTTGTAGGTTGTGTTAAATTTAGTAGGTAGGTATCTCCAGATTTTATCTTATCTATCACTAAATTAAATTTTTTTTGGTAGTTAGAAAATGGTATGGGTGTTGTTTTAAAACTAAAGGGGTGAAGATTCTTCTTATAGTTAGATTCTATTTTAAACTCAACATCATATAAAGGTAATTCACTAAGTGGTATCACCTCTATATTTTCTGCTTTAAAATCACTTACAAATAAAAACGGTGTTCTTGTTTTACCTAAGTTGTTTATATCTTTAATTGTCATATATAAGTTTTTTTAACACTGCCATTCTAACAGATACACCGTTTGTAACTTGTTGTAAAACCTTACATCTAGGGTCATCTAACAGAGCATCACAAATATCTATATTTCTATGAACTGGTCCAGGGTGTAGCAAGATTATATCTCTATCTCCAATCAACTCTGTCGTTATACAAAAGTCACTAGCATAATCTTTTAGAGAAGCATAACTTTGTGAAGAGTGTCTCTCTGTTTGAGTTCTTAAACTCATAATAGCATCAACATCATCTATAATCTCTTTTAAATCTGATGTTGTTTTTAGTGATGTTTTAGGTAAAAATTGTGGTGGTGCTACTAAAATAACCTCAACACCAAATCTAGTAAGAAGCTCTATGTTTGAGTTAGCAACACGAGAGTTTTTAATATCTCCAACAATCGCCACTTTTTTACCCTCTAACTCACCAAAATGCTCTTTTAAAGTAAAAAGGTCTAAAAGTGCCTGAGTTGGGTGAGCATGAGCACCATCTCCAGCATTGATAATAGAAGCTTTAGTATTGTTTGCCAAAATCTTAGGAACACCAGAGTTTTGATGACGAACAATTATGGCATGTGGACCCATAGCATCAAGATTCATAGCAGTATCTACCAATGTTTCACCCTTTTTTGTGGAGCTTTTAGAAACATCAAGATGGACTATCTCAGCACCAAGCCTTTTAGCAGCTATCTCAAAAGAGCTTTTAGTACGAGTAGAGTTTTCAAAAAACAGTGTAATAATTATCTTATCTTGTAAAATTCTATCAAACCTACCATCACTAAACTTTTTAGCATCCTCTAGTAATTCTTCTATCTCATCTTTTGTAAAATCGTCTGTTCTTATTAAATGGTTCATAGTTTCTCTTTTTTTATAAATTATACAAGAGATTACAAATAGTGTCAATATCTCTATTTACTATCATAACCTTTTTGTCTGTATCTAAAAAATATGGCTCAGAGATTTTACTAAAACTCTCATCTTCATCTCTACAATTAAAAGCAACCATATTTTTTATCCCTCTCTCATCTAATGCCCTTTTACTAAGAATTGTGTCATTAATACAACCTAATGAACAATGAGTTACTAAAAGTGTTGATGCTTTAAAATACTCTATAAGGTCTATCATCATATAATTCTCATCTATGGGAACATAAAGCCCACCAGCACCCTCAATGATTAAAACATCACAAAGTTTCTCTAGTTTCATCATAGAATCATCTAGTTTTTTTAAGTCAAGTGGTGTTTTACTTGAAGCTATAAATGGAGCAGATGGGAGTTCGTAAGTTATGGGAACTATATCTTTTAACTCTATATCTTTAAAATTAACATTATACTTTTTTATAGTTTGTAAAAGAATCTCCCCATCTGGAGCATACCCATCTACAACTCCCGTTTCTATCGGTTTTATAACACCAACACTTAACCCACGAGATGAGAACTCTTTAATTAAAAGTTTTGTTGTGTATGTTTTACCAACATCTGTATTTGTCGCTGTTACAAAGATTCTTTTAACCATACTAAACCCCATCTTTTAAAATAATTTTACAAAGTTTTCTTAACTCTTTAGAATCCTCACCAACTCTAGCTATAACTCTAAGTATAGCCTTAGGAACTGTTGGTTGCCGAATTCCACCAATACTATAACCAGCTTCATAAACTCTCTCTTTAATCTCTACAACTTTTTTATTGTCATCAATTAAAATTGGAGTTATTAAACCATCTATGGTTATACCAAGTTCATCTTTTACAATCTGCTGACGAGTTTTAATCTCATCTTTTAATTTTTCACAATTTTCTAAAATGTAGTTTAGTGAGTTATGTGCTAAAAGTGTGTCATAAAGTGATAATGAAGTAGCATAGATTATGGGTTTAGCACGGTTAATAAGATACTCAACAATATGCTCTGAAGCTAATATGTAAGCCCCAAAACTTCCGTAAGCTTTACCTAAAGTACCCATCTTTATATGGTTTGGTTTTACACTAATATTATATAGGTCAAACACACCCATAAGTTTAGAACCAACAACCCCACTGCTATGAGCCTCATCTACAATAAGTAAAGAATCGTACCTATCACAAAGTTCAAAAACCTCTTTTTTTACTAAATCACCATCCATTGAGTAGATTCCCTCAACTGCTACGATTCTTCTTTTAGCATTAGAATCTTTAAGTAGTTTCTCTAACTCCTCCATATTGTTATGTTTAAAATAAACTACATCAATAGAATCTATTTTGGAAGCTAAAACACCTGAAGCGTGGTAAAGTTCATCCATAAAAAGTGTATCACCTTTTCTAACTAACGATTCTATTAAAGCTATATTGGCATTAAAACCACTACCTAAAACTACCCCTGCTTCAAACCCATTTGCTTCACATAAAGAATCTTCAAAATCTTTATGAATTTGGTGGTAACCATTTACAAGAAGTGAAGCTTTTGAGCTATGAAGTGGTAGTTTTGAGAGTGTTTCACAAGTTTTTGAGTGTAACTCTTTGTTGTGAGATAAACCCAAATAGTCATTTGAAGCAAAGTCAAGAATCGTAGTATCTAAAACCTCACGAGTTCTATACCTCCCTGCTCTTTTTAGTGCTTTTAGTTCGTTTTTATAATACTCCATCATATAAACTTTTTTAATACCTCTGTATTTAACCCCATAGCAGTAGATTCAAACCCTCTAACCTCTTTTATGTAAGTTTTACAAAAACCCTCAACCATACAAGCACCAGCCTTACCTCTCCACTCATCAGATTCTAAGTAAGATTCCAAGTCATCTTTGTTAAACTCACTAAAAATATAGTCAGTTTGTGAAATATCTACAATCTTCTTAGTTGTTGAGTGGTAAACCATACAAGTAACTATGGAGGTTATATTTCCACTTTGTGTCATTAGTATCTCTCTTGCTTCCTCAACACTTTTTGCTTTTCTAAGAATCTTGTTTTGAGAGGTTACAACAGTGTCAGCAACTAAAAGTGGATAATCTTTGATTCCAAACTTTTTTAAATTAACCTCATACTTACCCATTGTTGCTTGATAAACAAAGTTTTTAGGTGTTGAGGCAATTATAGAATCTTCATCAAACTCTACACTCTCTTGAATATAATTTATATCTGCTTTATCTAAAAGCATAGCACGAGTAACAGAACTTGATGCTAATCTTATAGTTTTTAAGTTATTTTTCAATATTTAATCCATGGTAAATAATATATCTATATAATTGTAACAATAATTATATAAATCAAGAGGAGGATTTTATGAGAATTATGATAATTGATGATTCTAGAACTATTAGAAGAGTTCTAAGAATGATTATAGATAAAAAGATTCCTTTAATTGATGAGATTGTTGAAAGTGATAGTGGCGAAGTCGCTTTAAGAAAACTTGAAGATTTACCAGTTGACCTGATAATTTTAGATGTTTTAATGGGTGGGATGAATGGTTATGAAACTTGTAAAAAAATCAAATCTAATAGTAAAATAAAAAATACTCCTGTCATATTTTTAACATCACAAGTAGCATCTGAAGATATTGTAAACGGTTTTGATGCTGGTGGTGTTGACTATATATCTAAACCAATTAGAGAAGCTGAATTTGTAGCTAGAGTATCTACTCAACTAAAAGTTATAACTCTTCAAAACAAGAAAATTGAAAAAACTCAAACAGAAGTTCTTTTAAAAATGGGAGAGATTGGGGAGCTTCGTTCAAAAGAGACAGGAAACCATGTTAGAAGAGTTGCTGAGTATTGTAGGTTGTTAGGTGAGATAACAGGCTTAGAGAAACACGAGTGTGATGTTTTAATGAATGCCTCACCAATGCACGATATTGGAAAAGTTGCCATACAAGATTCTATACTAAAAAAACCAGCAAAATTAACTGATGAAGAGAGATTAATAATGCAAGAGCATACTAACCTAGGTTACAATATGTTCAAAGATTCTGAAGAGGAGATTCTTCAAGCAGCAGCAATAGTCGCTCACCAACACCATGAAAAATTTGATGGAACAGGTTACCCTCAACAACTACAAGCAAATCAGATTCATATATACGGAAGAATCATAGCTATAGTTGATGTATTTGATGCTCTTGCTAGTGATAGAGTATATAAAAAAGCTTGGGAATTAGACAAAATAATAGCACTTTTTAAAGAGGAAAGAGGAAAACATTTTGACCCTTACCTATTGGATGACTTCTTAAATAATATAGGACAATTCCTAGCGATAAAAGAAAAATATATAGATGAATTTTAAAAAATTTCTATTTTACAAACTCTAAAAGCTCCTCTATTTTCTCTTTATACTTTACTTTTGACCAATTGTTAAAAGATGGATGTGGAACTTCTATAATATTTTTAAATTCATCTTTAGAAAAAGTATCGTTAAAAATCTTTTGAACAAATCCACCACAAAGAACTATTTTTTTATCTTTATGTAACTCTAATCTTTTTTTAAAATCTTGTGAGAAAATATCTATAAGCTTATTTACTCTACAATCTTTTTTCCGTTTTAATGGGTTTTGTCTAAAAAGTGTAAAATCTTTAAAAATAAGTTGAGTTGGTAAATTTGAGAAACTTCCACTATCTGTTTTTAGATTGTAAGCCAACTCTTGTAAAGGGATATTTGAAACATTTAAAATACCCAAGTTTTTAATTTTTTGCTCATAAATCAACTGACCAAAAGAGAGCTTTTTTAGTTCAGAATCATCTACAAGAGTCTTAGACATATCTTTACCACTCTTTCCAGCAACAGGGTAACCATTTTTCACTTCATAAATATGTGGAGATTCTAAAACAAATAGAATCTTTGTATCTTCGTAAATTAAATCATTTACAAAGTAATCGTTAAAGTTGTACTTTTCTATAAAATTATTCATATTAAAAAACCGAAGAGAAATAACTACCTAAAAAGATAGCCACAACACCAAGAGCAATATTTACTGGAACCATATATTTACCAATTAAGCCTAATTGCTCTTTTGCTAAAACAAGTTCTCCTCTCTCTATCGCTTTTTGAGCATTGTTTCTTCTTCTTATCATAACTGCTAGATTTAAAAACATAATAGTCCAGATTCCCTCTTTAGCATAAGCAAACATTTTATACTCAGTATCTGAGATAGAATAACCTTTTACCATTATGATGGCAGTTGCTAGAAGTATAAGAACAAAAGGTGCTACTATACAAAAAAGTCTTTTTAAAGCATCTGCTATCCTCTCTAACCTTTTAAGTGGAGATTCTATCTCCATAAAAGATGGGTGAGAAGCATACTTCATAGCTACCATACCACCAACCCAAATAACGGCTGAGATAACATGTAAAAAGACTATGATTAGTTTATACTCTAAAAAAAACTCCTCCACTAGGAAAGAGCCTCTGTTATAAAGTTAAGTGATGCCTCTTTAGCTTCTGGTAGTTTAGTTTTATCTTTACCACCAGCTTGTGCGAAGTCTGGACGACCTCCACCACCACCACCTAAAATAGGAGCGATTTTTTTAATCCAATCACCAGCTTTAGCAGGAGCATTAGCAACACCACAAGCTATAAGAACTTTATCACCTTTTACTTGAAAAAGCATAGCACAAAGTTTCTCATTTTCATTTTTAAGTTCATCAATTTTCTCTTTAATATCACCAGTTGGATACTCTTCAATAACAACAGCAACACCATTTATCTCATTGGCAGTTATCTCAACTTTTGAAGATTCTAATGCCTCTTTTACTTCAGTTTTAAGTTCACTTATAGTTGCTTTTATTCTTGAGATTCCAGCAATAACATCAAGGTTTTTAACTTCAGCTTCCACCTGTTTTATAAGGATTCTTTGCTCACAAAAATGTTTATAAGAGGCTTGTCCACAAACAGCTTCGATTCTTCTTACACCAGCACTTACACCACTCTCTTTAGTAATTATAAATGAGCCAATATTTGCTGTGTTTTCAACATGAATACCACCACAAAACTCAATAGATGATTTAGCAAAACTAACAACTCTTACATCATCACCATATTTTTCACCAAACTGAGCTTTAGCACCAGATTTTTTAGCATCTTCGATTCCCATAACTTCTGTTTTAGCAGGTATAGCTTTTAGAATCTCTTCATTTACTCTAGTTTCAATCTCAGCTAATTGCTCATGAGTTACAGGTTTAGGATGTGAAAAATCAAATCTCAATCTATCAACCTCAACAAGTGAACCAGCTTGTGATATATGATCCCCTAAAACATCAAATAAGATAGCATGTAAAAGGTGTGTAGCTGAGTGATGTTTTATAATCTCATTACGGCTAATATCTACAATAGCATCAACTTTAGTACCAACTTTAATACTTGAAGTCACCTCTATCTCAGACATATTTAGGTTAAAAAACTTTTTAGTATCTATAACTTTAGCACGACATTGTAACTCACCACTATCGCCACATTGCCCACCACTTTGAGCATAAAAAGGTGTTTTATCTAAAAGTACCCACCCTTTTTGACCTATATCTAACATATCTATATGTTTATAGTTTTCATCAAGTAGAGCTAAAACCTCAGCTACTTCTTTAGTTTTTTCATAACCAACAAACTCATTCTCACCAAATTTTTCTAAAAGCTCTTTAAAATCACCATGAGTATCGCCATCTCCACTACCTTTCCAAGCAGCTTTAGCACGAGTTCTTTGCTCTAGCATTAACTCCTCAAACTTAGCAGAATCTAACTCTAAATTATGATGTTTTAACATATCTTGAGTTAAATCAAGAGGGAATCCAAATGTATCGTAAAGTTTAAAAGCAACTTCACCACTAAACACATTTTTAGTAGTTTTTAACTCCTCTTCAAACAAAGCGATTCCAGATTCTATAGTTTTAAAGAATCTAGCCTCTTCAAGTTGAATCTGCTCTTTTACAATTTCAGATTTTGTTTTTAAATACTCATACTCTCCACCCATAATAGAAACAACTCTATCTACAAGTTTATACATAAATGGCTCTCTAAAACCTAGTAAATAACCGTGACGAACAGCACGACGAAGGATACGGCGAAGAACATAACCACGACCCTCATTTGAGAAGTTTGTACCTTGAGAAAGTAGAAAAACTGCTGTTCTAATATGGTCAGCTATAACTCTATAAGATGCTCCACTCTCATACTCATACTCTTTACCTATAAGCTTCTCAACATCATTGATGATAGGCATAAAAAGTGAAGAACCATAGTTACTTAATACACCCTCTTTAATAGCTACAACTCTCTCAAGACCCATACCAGTATCGATAGATGGTTTAGCTAAAGGGATTCTCTCTCCACCAGCAACTTTAACCTCATACTGCATAAATACAAGGTTCCAAATCTCTAAGAATCTATCACCCTCACCACCAAGATAATCCTCTTCACCAGAAAAGTTCTCTGCACCTTGGTCATAAAAAATTTCAGAACATGGTCCACATGGTCCAGTATCGCCCATAGACCAAAAGTTATCGGCATCACCAAGTCTTAGGATTCTATCTTTTGAAATATGCTTTTGCCATAATTTTTCAGCTTCATCATCAGAATCGTGAATCGTTACCCAAAGTTTATCTATAGGAAGATTTATAACTTTTGTTAAAAACTCCCAAGCATTATCTATAGCTTCCTCTTTAAAGTAATCACCAAAACTAAAGTTACCAAGCATCTCAAAAAATGTATGGTGTCTAGCTGTATGACCAACATTTTCAAGGTCATTGTGTTTACCACCAGCTCTTAAACAAGTTTGGCATGAAGTAGCTCTAGGGTTAGGGGGAGTAGGAATCTCACCTGTAAAAATTGACTTAAAAGGCACCATTCCAGCATTGTTAAAAAGTAGTGAAGCATCTTCAGGCACAAGTGGTGCTGATGATACTCTATCGTGGTTTTTTGATTCGAAATATTTTAAAAATTCTTCTCTGATGTCCATTATGATTCTCTCGTATAAAATTTCGCGATTATATCTAAATATATTCTTAGAAGTGTTTAAATAGAAAGATATAAGCGACTTTTTTAGTTTCTATGGATATACTAAAAATTAAAAAAACATTAGACTTCTTTCATAGGTTATAAAAGAAATCTATTATAAGAGAGATTATGGAAGATTCCCTAGAGTATGAACTAAAACAAAAAAATAAAAAATATTATCAAAATATGTCAACAATTACTACACAAAAAAGAAAAAAGAAAAAAGAAAAAGTGAACAAAAGTACATCTTTTGCTTCAAGAAAAGTAGATTTTAGTTCTTTTTTACTTGTTCCAAAAAATTATGAAGCTTTATCTTACTCACTTTATATACTACTTATACCATATTCAGTAGGAAATTTATTTTTATTTTTTGCTGTCGGTGGTGGAGAATTATCAAACTATAGTTTACTAGATAAAAGTGCTTTTCTAATTGTTTGGGCTATTGGTTACGAAATAGTAGCAATCTTATCTTTAATTTGGATAACTATCTTATATATTAAAGATTAAAGCTATTTTCATTTAAAATATTTATACCATTGTATCTTTCTTTAAAGATACTACCAGCAATTCCATCTCCAAGTTTAACTTTAACTTTTTTCTCATCTAAAATCGGTGTAGTTCCAACTCCACAACTTGGTGATTTGGATTTTAGAACTATTTTATCTACTTTTTGATGAAGTTTTATAAAGCTATTTATCTCATCTTCTAGTAGTTTTGTAACATCTTTATTACTCTCATCTGTAATGATTCTATGATTTCCATCTACATTTATAACACTTATCCGTTCTCTAGGTGTTCCAAAAAGTGGTGCTTCAGGGCAAAATGGGATAATCTCACAACCTTTAAAAGCATCAACAACCTCTGTTGTTTTTTTAGTTTTACCATCATAACGGCAAGTGTGTCCTAAAAGACAAGCTGATATAATTACTTTTTTCTTACTCAAAAAAACTCTCCATTTTTAAATTTTCATCTAAACCTTAACTAAATTAGTGATAATTTACTAATCTTCACTCTCTAAAAGCTTTTTAAACTCCTCTTTGTTTGGAAGAACTGTTAAGTATCTACTAGCAAATATTTGATTCTCATCTTTTGGTAAAGTCATCTCTACAAGGGCATCACTTTTATCTTTACAAAGTATGATTCCTATGGTTTTATTTTCATCATCTATCTTTTCAACTCTATCAAAATAGTTTACATACATCATCATCTGACCTATATCTTGATGTTTTAATTCACCTATTTTAAGGTCTATCACCACAAAACATTTTAAAATCCTATTGTAAAAAACCAAATCAACTTTAAAATGTTTTTCATCTATAGTTATCCTCTTTTGACGAGCAACAAATGTAAAACCTTTACCAAGTTCAAGTAAAAAATTCTCTAACTTATCTATAAGTTTTTGTTCCAATTCACTTTCACTATAAGAGTTAAGTTCAGGAAGTCCCACAAACTCTAAGATATATGGGTCTTTTATGAGGTCATCTATGGTTTGGACAATTTGACCCTTTTGTGATAGTTCTTTTATCTGCTTTTTTTCTCTACTTAGCGATAATCTTTCAAATAAACCACTATTGAATTGTCTTTTTAACTCTCTTAAACTCCAACTGTTGCTAGTTGCTTCTAGTTCATAAAAATTTCTTTCATCTTCATTGCTCATTCTTATTAAAAAAATATAGTGAGAGTAGCTAAGTGTGAATTGGCTAGACACTGTCTGACTTTTTGAGAAGACTAGATAAAATTGTCTCATATTTTTCAGATTTGCTACTGAAAAGCCTTTACCAAACTCTTTATTTAGTTCATTTGAAAGAGTTTTTAAAATCTCTTTTCCATAACTAGCTCTTCTCTCTCCACCCTGTTCCTCTTGAACTATCCTTTTTCCTATCTCAAAATAACTTTGTGTCATAGTCAAATTTATAGTTTGATAAACTCTGCTTTTCGCACTATGTAGAATGCTTTTAATGTCATTTATTAAAACATTGTTTATTAATTCATTCATATCCTAAAACCTACCTACTCTAATACCTTCGCAACCTACTCCACTTAGTTTTACACAATTATAAGCTTTCATTTTTAATCCTTTTATTTATTATTATCTTTAATTCTAATAATTCTTCAATATTTGAAAACTCTTTATTTTTTAAAAATAATAAACTATTTAATTCATTATATTTTTCTAATGACATAGCTTTTATATGAGCATGTTCATTTCTTAAATCAATTATATTTTTTAATAAATCATATAACTTATTTAAAATAAATTCACTATCAAAATATTTTTTTACTGTTTTATTTCCAACTAAAAATTTAATTTGACCAAGCATTAAAGTGTTTAATAAGCCACTTTTATTATCATATTGGTTTAATTTAACCCACTTAATATTTCGTTCATTATCTTCATCTAATAATGGTTTTTTATATGAATACATATCACAAACATTATTTTCAAATCGTATATACCAAATAAAAGAACTATTTAATTCTAATTCAACTAATTTCCAAAGCCCACTACCAGGCATTGAGTAATCAAACTCTTCATAATTTTTATCTTTATAATAATTATAAATTGAGGATGATGATTTTAAAAACTTCTTACTATCTTCTTCCAATATATCATCATACTTATCTAAAATATATTTTATATCATCAGATATATATTCTTCTATATCTTCATTTAACTTATTACTTGAATTTATAAAAAAAGTATCTAAATTATTAAATAATTCATCTTTATTATCTAAATTATCTTGATTCAATAGTTGGTTTATTACTTCTGTTCTTTGTTTATATATCTCAATAGATTCTTCATCAGCTTTAAACTTTAATTTTTCTATTTTACTAGATTCTATGATTTTTTCTTCTATTATTTTATAGTCATAACTAAAATCTAAACTATTTTTATCTTCTTCAAATTTCATATCTATTTGTAGAGCATTAAAATTAAAATATATCTTTTCATCAGTTTTAATATTTAGTACATCATTATAATCATACAAATTAGGGTAAATAAAATATGAAGTTATTGAATATTTATTATTCTCCAAGATATTAGAATCAAATTTTAATTTTAAATAATCACTTGGAGATATATCACTTAATTTATCAATGTTTTTCCATTTAGCATCAATAACTATTTTTATTTTTTCTTCTTCATCAATCAAAATATAATCAGGATTAGAACTTTTACTGATTGTTGTGTTTCTTTTTGATTCTAAACAATATTGAGTTTTTGTATTGGTATTTTTTTCTTTATCAAATAAAATATATTTACCATTTTCTTCTGTATATTTTTTTAAAATATCATAAACATACCATTCATAAAAAGCGATGGGGTTTATAAAAAATGATGTTGTTGATAAATCATATCTATTTGTAACAGATACATCACTATCATTATACATCTGTTCAAATCCAAATAAAGACTTTATATCTATAAGTAATTTTTTTGTTTTTTCAGTAGATTTAAATATTTTTTCTATCTTAAAACTATTTAATTTTAATAATGTTAGTTTATAACCATTATCAAGATTATATTTTTTACTAATTAAATTAATAATACTCTTACATTGAGATAATAATAATTTTTTATTTTCTTCTTTAAAATCATCTAATTTATTTTTCATAAATAATTTTATAGCATTATATGTAATCGTTGCTATTAACGAATACATCATATCTACTACTCTTGTTTGATGAAGTTTAGTTTTATCTAATTCTTGAATATTTTTTTGTAAATTTAATTTATACTTAATATCTTGGGAAGAGTAATCAACTTTAACTTTTTTATAATTTTTATGTTTTTTAAAAAATATTTCTATTGATTCTAAAATTGACTTATACTTATAAAATTCAAATTCATCTAATGGTAAATGAGATTCTTTTTGATTATTATTATTTTTAAAAGCTAAACTTAACAGAGAATTTTCTATTTTTTTTGTTTCATCAAAACTATATTTATTATTAATACGATGATAATGTAGTAGATAATTTACAAAATCTTTTTCTACTGTTTCATCGTTAGCATTAATGGTTTTTGGTAATATAATTAACTTATATAAACATTCATTTTGTCTAAAAATATAATAACCTACAAAATTATTATAAACTTTATTGAATAAATCAGATAATTTATTTTCAAAAACTTTAGTATTTATCCCTTGATTTTTAAGAGAAAGAAATATATCTTTTTCATTCTCTTTTAAAAATATAGTCTTAATTAATGAAGCCATAATCTATTTTTACTTGTAAATATTTTATAAGTTCATAATAACTTTTTATATCTTGAATCTTAATCTCTACATCTTTAGGTATTTTACTATCTATTATAATCTCTTTAAAAATATCAAATTCAACTTCTCTAATATCTTTAAATTCAGTTACTAATTTTGAAAAAGCTTTATAAAAAGTTTCAGTATTTTCTACATCTTTCCATATTGAATGACCTATTATGAATCTATCAGGATGTGTTTCATGGTGTTCTGCCATTTTTTCTAAAATCT
>Ga0256837_1001797_pt1 | contig 14228 bp, 13 predicted proteins | sample 4562384metaG_FD_185976 | JGI IMG/M metagenome (GOLD analysis project Ga0256837, IMG submission 185976) | Hydrothermal vent microbial communities from Guaymas Basin, Mexico - 4561-384 | ecosystem: Environmental > Aquatic > Marine > Hydrothermal vents | place: Mexico: Guaymas Basin | collected... | reverse complement strand
TTGAAAAGTATAAACAAAAAGATTATGACATAGTTATTACAGATGTTAATATGCCTCGGATGGATGGATTGGAACTTATCAAACATATACATGATATTAACGAAGCTCAAAAGGTGATTATACTTTCTGCATATAATGATTCGCAAAATTTACTTAAAGCTATCGATGTTGGTGTAGATCGGTTTCTTATCAAACCTTTGCAGACGGAACAACTTAAATATATTTTGCTCAAAGTTGCCAAAGAGATTCATGCAAATAAATTAGTAGAGAATTATTATCAGGAGCTTGAAAAAGAGGTTCAATCAAAAACACAACAATTAAAAAAACGTATGATTATTGATGAACTTACAGGTGCATTGAATCGTATCGCTTTGTTAGAAGATGCAAAGAGAGCCCGTAAAAGAGTTATCTTACTGTTAAATATAGATAATTTTGACAGTTTAAATGTGACATACGGGTATGACAATGGAGATATTATCCTCAAAGAAGTTACACATTTTTTACAAAAGAAATTGGATAAAGATGAATCTTTGTATCGCTTGTGTGCAGATGAATTTGTTATTGTTTCGTATAGTAAGTCACTCCAAGAGATGAGTGAGTTTGCAAAAAAGATACAAGAGGATACGCTACACTATTCTTTAGAAACTAATGATTTTAATATCCGATTTACATTTACCATGGCATTGGTAGAAGGGGTTGGATGCTTACTAAAACATGCACATGTAGCACTTAAAGATGCTCACAAGATAGGAAAAAATCAGATTGCTATTTATGATAAGAACTCTCAAACAGAATTATTACAGCTCAAGATTCAACAATATATGCCAATCCTTACAAGAGTGATAGAAAAAGAGCATATAACGCCTTATTTTCAGGCTATCATTGATAATAAAACCAAAAATATTAAGAAGTATGAATGTTTGGCACGCATAGTTCATGAAGATGGAAGTGTCCAGAGCCCTTTTGAATTTTTGGATGTGGCAGAGCTTACTGGGATGTTGCCAAGTATTACAAGAATCATGATAGATAAATCTTTTAAAATGTTTGCCAACAATAAGTATGAGTTTTCTATCAATATCAGTGAACATGATTTAAATGATGGATATCTTCGAAAATATCTGCAACATAAGCTGCAAGAGTATAATATAGATGTATCAAGGGTTGTGCTTGAAGTGCTTGAAGGGATTAGTACCATTGGTGCACAAGAGAGTTTAGAACAGTTGCTTGCACTCAAAGAGGATGGCTTCTCTATCGCCATTGATGATTTTGGTGTGCAAAACTCCAATTTTGAGCGTGTGAATTTGATGCAGGTTGATTATATTAAAATAGATGGGAGTTTTATAAAAAACATTGCATCCAATCCTAAAAGTTTCAGTGTTGTAAAGACCATTAATGATTTTTCAAAAAGTATTGGAGCTAAAGTTATTGCAGAATTTGTTCACTCCAAAGAGGTGCAAGATATTGTTCATACCTTAGGTATAGAGTATTCTCAAGGGTATTATTTCTCCCAACCAAAAGCAGAGCTTTAGGATATGTTACATTACTTAGCAGTTTTTATTTAGATTATTATACTTATTCTTTTTTTTTAATATGTTTCGTAGTACTATTTGTAAAATAGTTTTTTTAAGAAAAATAATATATAACGGATAGATATAATTATGATAGAAAACATCCAAAAATTTTATAAAACGCTTATTTACTGCGTTGCTTGCTGATAAATATGCCAAAGTATAAACATTGCTTTAAAGCATATTCTCCAATTGTAGCGATGGAGATTTTAGAAAATAACAGACTTGTCTTTTCTACTACAAATAGTGGTATTCGTGTTTTAGATATAGATGATTACAGTATCATTTCAAATATTTTACCGCAAGAGCTAAATAAAGACACATTGAGTACATTTAGTAAAGATGGACGTTTAGTTGCTATTGCTAAAAAAAATGTTGTTTCAATTATGGTGCTACAAACACAAAAGATTTTAAAAACAATAGAAACAAAAAACTCAATAGATATTATCACCTTTGATACATCATCAAATTATATAATTATAGGCACAAAAGATGGTAGAGTGTATCAATATCGTTTTAACAGCAACGCACTAATAGCAAGATTATGCTCTTTTCCTTACCTTTATATTGATGAAAAACCTAAAAAAATTGATAATAATTTTGTCAGTGTTATAACTTCATACAAAGATAAAATTGCATGTAGTGGTTATGGTGGTGCAATTTATGTGATGAACTTACATTCGCGAGATATGAAACAAGTTATTATCCGAAAAAGAGTCAAGAGAATTGAAAGTTTATGTTTTTTAGATGACAATACATTACTTAGTGGTAGTGTTGATGGTGTTGTTGAAGTGGTAGATCTTACTAATATTAAAAATATACAAAGAGTTAATGCTCCTTTTATAAATGTAAAGCATATTATTCCAATGCCAAATAAAGAGTATGTACTTGTTGCTTCTGATAAAAATTTTATATCACTTTTAAATATTAAAACTCTAAAAATTGTAAAAACAAACTATTTAGAATTTGATGAAACGATACAACATATGTTGGCTAAAGATGAAGAATCTTTTTTTGTTATTCTTAAAGATGGCAGTGTGAAAAATGTAGAGTTGTTAAATCTTTCTACTTTAAGAACTTTTATAGAAAAAAACAAACTTTCTAAAGCTTATAAATTACTCAAAAAATTTCCAATGTTAAAAGGTTCCAAAGAAGCCAATGAACTTGAGAAAAAATATCAAAAACTTTTAAAAAAAGCAATTAGGATGATATTAAATGATGATATGTTTGGAGCACAGGAACTTTTAAAGGATGTGAGTACTATCCCTTCAAAACAAGATGAAGTCCGGGCGGTTTTTGAAGCTTTTAAGCATTATGAAAAATTACAGTTAATGTTTCATGAACAGAAGTTGCATGTAGCGTATTCTCTTTGTGAAAAATTTCCAGCTTTAAAATATACAAGAGAGTACAAAAGTATGGAAAAAGAGTGGCAAAATACTTTTGTAAAAGCACAAAAAGAGATGGCACTGCACAATGTTGCAGCAGCACGAGCCCTTCTTGGAAACTATATGGCTGTGCGCTCTAAACGAACTATGATACAGTTTATTTTGTACCAAAATAAAGAGTTTATACAATTTTTAAAGGCGATTGAAAATAAGGAATTTAAAGAAGTTCATTCTTTAGTACAACAATATAGAGGATTTGGTGCTTTAGAGCATTATAAAATGTTTCAAGAAGAGATGAAAAATACTCTTGAAGAAATTTATGAGTTTATATTGATGGGAAATACGCATCTAGCTGAGATTTTGATAGAAAAATTAGATGAAGATCCAAAGAATGAGGAGCTGGTTCAAAAGTTAGAACAAGAGTGTCATAGTGTTTCTGAACTTTATAAATATTATAATGAAGATAATCTGCTGGAATGTTATAAAAAACTTGACAGAGTTCCTTTTTTAAAAAATACAGACTTAGGAAAAAAGTTAGAAAAAAGATGGTATAAGTTGATAGATAAAGGGGAAAAACTTGCTTTAAAAGCTAAGATAAAAGAGATTGAAGAGCTTTTTGGAGAGTTGAAACAGTTAAGTACAAGAAATGAAAAAATAGGTGATATTTTTCGTGTGGCTTACCAAAGAAAGATTTTTTACTATTTGCAGCATGAGAATTGTTCATCTGCACATGAAGTTGTTCGTGAATATGCAGATAAGTTTGGATTAGATACTGAAATCAAGCAACTTATTAAAGAATATGTCCAGATATGTGAGAAAAAAATTAATTTAACAGAGAAACAAGCGCGAAGAAAGCCAAGAGATTATTGGTTGTTTTGTTGACAAGTTTTATGAGAAAGAGATATAATCAATTCAAAATTTTATATTGGAGAACAAGTATTGAGCATCTATAGAGAATATGATATACGAGGTATTTTTGAAAAAGAATTAAATGAAGAGAGTGTAACAAAAATAGGGTATGCTTTAGCATCAAAAATTGATGGTGAATATGTTGCTGTTGGTTATGATGCAAGAAGTCACTCTCCGATTCTTTTTGAGTACCTTGTGGCTGGTCTTAATGCTGGTGGAAAAAAAGTGCTTGGTATGGGACTTGTACCTACTCCTGTAAACTACTTTACCAATTATCAGTCTTGGGATGGAATTACGCCTAGTGCTTCTGTTATGATTACAGGGAGTCATAACCCAAGTGAGTATAATGGTTTTAAAATCACCATCAACAAAGCACCTTTTTTCTCTGAAGATATTTATGCTCTTGGACGTGAGTGTGAAGCGATGGATATGCCATCAAAAGTGGAACGTGATGTTACTGAAATAGATGCCAATACCCGTTATATCAACTTTTTGGTTTCAGAGTTCGCACACCTCAAAGGGATGGACACAAAAATAGCGTATGACTGTGGAAACGGTGTTGCGGGTGTTGTAACTGAAGATATTTTCAAAGCACTCAATCTTAACACGCAAGGTTTATATACAGACCCAGATGGAACATTTCCAAACCACCATCCAGACCCTTCTGTAGAACATAACCTAGAAGATGTAAAAAAACTTTTAGCAGATGGTAATGATATCGCTTTTGCTTATGATGGTGATGCAGACAGAATTGCAGTACTTACTCATAAGAACAATATAAAAGGGGATATGATGGCTCTTTTATATAGTATGAAGATGGATAAACCAACTGTAATCGGTGAAGTAAAATGTTCTCAAGTGATGTATGATGAGCTTCAAAAACGGGGTGCTGAAGCTATTATGTACAAAACAGGACATTCTAACCTTAAAGTAAAAATGAAAGAAACAGATGCAGACCTTGCATGTGAAGTAAGTGGGCATATTTTCTTTAAAAATCGTTATTTTGGATATGATGATGCAATCTATGCAACACTTCGTATGTTAGAGCTTCTTTATGATGGAATAGATTTGGATGCTGAACTTGAAAAACTTCCACAAGTATTTTCAACGGAAGAGATTAAAGTGGAAACTACAGAAGCTCAGAAGTTCTTAATTATCGACAAAGTTAAAGAGCTGCTTCAAAATCCACCAGCGGATTTTCCTGTGATTAAAGATATTATAGATGTTGATGGTGTTCGTATCAACTTTGAAAACGGTTGGGGACTTGTAAGAGCATCTAACACAACACCAGTTCTCGTAACACGTTTTGAATCAACTTCCCAAGAGGAAGCAAAACGGTATGAAAAAGCTATAAATGATCTCATAGTACTCGCAAAAGAGAGTCTATAAACTAAATTTTAAAGAGAAGTTTCATGATACGTGCAATAATTTTTATGTTTTTGGCAACATTGTTTTTTGGGTGTGGCGGTAATTCGACACAAAAGAGAGTAACATTAATGGGAGAGGAGATTGAACACAAACAGGGTGTCAATCCTCATTCTTTGGCGTATGAGAGTGCTGATAAAGCACTTGATCGCAACAATAAAATAAAGCTCTCAAAAATTGAAGCTGAAGCAAAAATAGAGATAGAGAAGATTAAGTCTCAAAATCAGCTCAATATCGCTAAAATCAATGCTGAAACAAAAAAAACAATAGCGCAGACCGATTATAAGGCAAAAGTAAAAACGACACAGATTGATGCTGCTGCATATAAAGAGAATATGCAGTACACTGTATATATTGTTATTGCGATTGTCATTGTAGTTATTATTGCTCTTATTTTAATGTATCTTAATGGCAAAAAGAATCGTGAACTTAAAAAGAAGATGCATGAAGAGAAGTTAAGACATGAACAGTTTTTAAAAGAAAAAGAGCTAGAGGAACAACGTGTTCATAAACTTCTTGAACTTATAGCTGCTGGAAAAGTAGCCAAAAATGTGGAAAAAGAGGTGATTCTCTCCATCTCTAACACCAAACCAAAATATATCAATGATACTATTGATGAAGGATAATTTTTTTGTTTTATATAACACTTTTTTTACTGTTTGTTTATTTTAAGATTGCACGTGTGCATAAAAAAGAGGAGAAGTTCTCAACACTTCTTTATGCACAGCATATCGCTGTAGCTATTGCGGCAATAGCTCTTTATATGTATGGATTTGCCCACTATTCTTATATCGGTTTGGTTGGATTTTCATTTTTGTTTTTCATTATGGCAGCTTTAATGGTCACTGTGGTGCAACTTGGTATTTTTGTAGATGGCAAACCACTTCTTGGTATATCAACACTTTATAAGATTATGCCTGTTTTAGCTGTGGTTATTGTTATTTTATCTCTTGGATTTTGGGCACTTTAAACACAAACCTGATATAATTCCATCAATACTTTTGAAGGAATTTTTATGAAAACCCATACACTTTTAATGCCTCTTGATATGCACCTGCATTTGCGTGATGGTATTATGCTTGAAAATGTAGCACCCCTTTCTGCCTATAGTTTCAGTGGTGCGCTTATTATGCCAAACCTTGTTCCCCCAGTAACTACCAAAGAGGATGTTATGGCGTACAGAGAGCGTATTATGGCTGCTGTACCAAATGACTACTTTGAACCTTATATGACACTTTTTTACCAAAACTATGATAAAGAATTTTTAAAAAATGTAGCTGATGAGATAACAGCTATCAAGCTTTATCCTGCTGGAATTACAACAAATTCTGAGGGTGGAGTGAGCTCTTTTGATATTGAAGAGATGAGAGAAACGCTTGAGGTTATGAGTGCATTGGAGATTCCATTGTGTGTTCATGGTGAAACCGATGGGTTTGTGATGGACAGAGAAGCTGAGTTTATGTCTATTTATGAGCTTTTGGCAAAAAACTTTCCAAAACTTAAAATCATTATGGAACATATTACAACTAAAGCCGCTGTGGATATGTTAGACAAATATGAAAATCTTTACGCAACGATTACGGTACATCACCTTCTTCTGACTCTTGATGATGTAGTTGGTGGTATGATGCAGCCTCATCTGTTTTGTAAACCGATTGCCAAACGTCCAGAGGATTTGGATGCACTTTTAAATGTAGCGCTTGAAGCACATCCCAAAGTGATGTTTGGAAGTGATTCTGCACCACACCCACAACATAAAAAAGAGTCATGTGGTTGTGCTGCTGGTGTTTTTACAGCACCTATTGCACTGCAACTTTTGTGTGAGATTTTTGAGCAATATGACAAACTTGAAAACTTACAGGATTTTGTAAGTGACAATGCTCAACGTATTTATGGAATCTGCCCTGAATTTAAAGAGGTAACATTGGAAAAACGTCCATTTGTTGTTCCTGCAAATTATGGTGGTGTAGTTCCTATGTATGCAGGTGAAACTTTAAACTGGGCTATTGAGAGTGTCGATTAAAATCCTTTTACTTGAAGATGATGTGCTCTTTGGTGAAACACTTCAAGATCTGCTGGAGGATGAAGGGTATGAAGTGAACCATGTCACCAATGGTTCCGATGCTCTTGATGCTACCTATGAAGCAAAATATGATCTTTACCTTTTAGATATCAATGTTCCTTTAATTGATGGTATATCGCTTTTAAAAGAGTTGCGTGTTGCCAATGATGAAACACCCGCTTTTTTCCTTACCTCACACAAAGACAAAGAGAAACTTCGTGAAGGTTTTTTGAGTGGTTGTGATGACTATTTGATAAAACCTTTTGATAATGATGAGCTTTTACTACGCATTGAGGCGGTTTTTAGACGGATGAAAAAAGAGCCTGCCATTGAGGTTGGTAAACTTTCCCATGATGAAGCTCATAAACAGGTGTTGTATGATGGTGTAGAGTTGGAACTTTCGAAAAAAGAGTATCAGCTTTTAGTGCTTTTGATGCAACACGCAAATAAGATTGTACCTAAAGAGTTGATCTTTGATACACTTTGGAGTGCAAGTGAATCTGGCAGTGATGGTGCTGTGAGAGTGTATATAAATAGATTAAAACAGCTCCTAGAAGATACCAGTATTGAAAATATACGCGGTGTAGGATATAAACTTGTTTCGTAATCTTCGTATCAGTATCTTTATATATTATTTTTTAACAGTTACTACATTTTTGGCAGTCTTTTATTATTTTTTAGAGATTGTTAAAGTTGATAACCTTGTAGTGGTGGTTATTTTTTTAGTCTGTTTTATCATTCTCTCTGGTATATTTATCTCCAAACTCTCGATTGATCCTTTGGTTGATTATGTGCATAATCTGCAAGCACTTTCCAAAGAGACGCTTCATGAGCTTAATCTTCCCATAAGTACCATTAAAAGCAACACGCAGATGTTGAAGAAAAATGTAGATGATGAGAAAATTATCAAAAGGGTCAAACGCATAGAAAATGCTTGTGAGATGTTAGAACTACGCTATAATGAGCTTGATTATATGATAAAGATGCAAACCAAACAAGAGATAAAAGAGCAGTTTTTTCTTAACGACCTTGTAAAAGAAAGAGTTGATTTTTTACAAAAGCTATATCCAAATTTTGTTTTCCATCTTGATTTGGATCCAATGGAGCTTTATAGTGATAAAAGAGGGCTTGCTAAAGTGATTGACAATATTATTGATAATGGGGTAAAATACTCACTCGATTCAAAGATAATAGAAATTTCTCTTAGGAACAAAACTCTTTCCATAAGAGATTTTGGTATAGGGATGGATGAGGTGCAACTGCTTCAGATTTTTGACAACTATTATCAGGCAAATAAAGATATGCAGGGTTTTGGTATCGGTCTTTCTATGGTGAAGCGTTATTGTGATACAAATAATATAGAACTTGTTTTTGATTCCCAAAAAGGTGTTGGGACAACAGTAAAATTACAATTTAAATAGGATAAACAATGCAAACAGGTGCAGTGATGCAATATGCCGAAGAGGCGTTAGATTATGGAGTGATGGGAATACTTGTTTTAATGAGTGTAGTGACATTGTGGCTTTTTATAGAGAGAATGATGTTTTATAAAAGTGTTCGTGTAGAAGATTATGAACACAGAGATGAGCTTGAACTTGATTTAACTGATAACATAGGTATTATCAGTGCTATAGGGAGTAATGCTCCCTATGTTGGACTTTTAGGAACAGTTGTTGGGATTATGATTACATTCTATACACTTGGTGATGTGGGTGCAGTTGATACGAAGAAGATTATGACAGGTCTTGCCCTTGCGCTTAAAGCTACTGCTATGGGTCTTATTGTTGCTATTCCTGCTATTGTTGCTTATACGATTGCACTTAGAAAAGTGGAGCGTATCCTGACAAAATTTGATGTAATGCTTGAGAAAAAGAACAGCTAATGTCTAAATGTAAAAAAGCACATAAAAAGTTTGATTCTATCAATGTAATCCCTTTTATTGATATTATGCTTGTTTTGTTGGTAATGGTTTTAACAACTGCTACATTTATCAAGCAGGGGATTATCCCTGTTGATTTACCAGAAGCAAAATCAAAACAAAAAGAAGATACAAAAAAAGAGGTTACAGTGTATGTTAATGCCAAAGGTGAGATGTTCTTTGAAAAAGAGAAAGTTGACCTAAAAACATTAGAAGCTAAACTCTCTTCTATCTCAAAAGAGCAGACCGTTGTTTTACGAAGTGATAAAGAGTCTCGCTTTCAAGACTTTGTATCTGTGATGGATATTTTAAAACGTTTAGGGCATGAGCAGCTTTATATTGTTACAAAAGAATAACACGCAACGTTTTTAGTATGCGTGTTGTAAGAGTTTAAATTTTTTTGTAGTGTTATGCTCTTCTATTGGTGTTGCGTGTTGCTTGCTTTTGTGGGTAACATTGGCATCAAATACTTTCTTTGGCACTTTTTTTACATCGTGAAAGAGGGTGCTTGCTATAAAAAAAAGCACCATAATCACAACAACACTTGCATAAAGCAATACGTAGTTTTTTATATGTCCGCTTTCAAATGGATTTTCCATTTATCTCCTTATTTTGTGGTATTGTAGCATAAAGGGTTATTAAGATATGCTAAAGATTTTGGGTAGTTGCGTGTTATGGCAATAGATGAAGCTTTCTCATCAACTTTTGTATGGGAAAGTGATTCTAGTGAGAGAAACTCTCTTAGTGGATATGGTTTTGGTATGAGGTGAAATCTCTCAACTATAGTATCTGCCATACTTAAAACTGAAGAGGCTTTGACAATCTCACACCGTGCATAGTTGCTTCCATTAAATGAAACTTCGGCTGCTCGTAAATCTGCATCATCTCCTGGAATTTGTTGTGCACCATAGAGTGGTTTTTGTGTACAGGTTGCATTGGCAAATGAGGGGATATACTGGCTCATATATTTAATGGCGTTGCGTGTTCTCTCTTTGAGTGTGTCTGCTTGCCACCCTGAGTAAATTTTTTCTAAAAATTTTGCATCGAGTTTTGGTTGTGCACTCAGTGGAGAACTTTTAATAAGCCCGTCATCAAAAAGGGTGATATCTTTTGTCATACCGTGAAGTTGGAAGTATCCATCTTTGTAGGGGGTAAATTGTGCCATCCCCTGAGGTGTTCCACGCTCTCCATAGAAGATAACTTCAGGCCAAGGGGTTGAATCACACCCACATTGTGTTACATACGCAGCTTTAAACTCTACAAAGCGTTCTCTGTGAATACCAAGCATATCATCTATCTCACCACTTTTAAAGCCAGCTGCATTGATAAGGTAGTCAAACTCTTGCGTGTTTTTATTATAAGAAAGTTCATAGCCATTTTTTTTCTTCTTTATGGAGTCAACTTGCGTGTTTGTAAGAACTGTAGCATTTTGGTACTGCTGTAACATTAACGAGGCACTTGCTGCTAGACGAAAAATATTAAGCCCATACTCCTGAACCATAATAAAAGGAAATTGTACTTTTTTTAAGTCAATCTCTTTGGCAACTACGACCATCCATTCATCAAATGTTTGAGGTTTCTCTACCAAAGGGTGTTCTTTGAGTGCTAAAATCTCCTCTTTTGTAAATACTCTATAATACTCATCAACCTCTCCAAGTACTTTGTTTTTTGGATCTTGGGCTACAAGAGCAGCATACTCCTGTTTGAGTCTTTCAAGACGAGGTAAAAGTGCTTGAGGGTTTTGCGGGTCTGTTTTTGGAGTGATAAGAACAGTGGGACGCATATCTATAGTGTAGGGGTAAAGATGTATAAGCTCGATAGACTCTCTTAAAAGCCTCAGGCATTGCTGCTGTGATATTTCACGATACAAGTTCCCACCTGCATGGAGATGGCAAATTGGTGGACCATCAACCAAAGTAGTATTTTTTTCAAAAAGGGTTACATCAAGACCAAGCTCTGCTAAAAAGATGGCAACAGAAGACCCAGCTACGCCACCACCAACAATAGCTATTTTTGGACTTAAAAGCTTTAGAAGTTTGGAAAAATCATTGATGATGGCATCAGGTTTATAGGTGGAGATATCTTCGTCGTAGTTGTATCCGTATGTTACACCAACACTCTCAATCTCTGCTGCTTGTGCTGCAAGGATATCATTTTTTGAATCCCCTATCATCAATGCTTCATTGGGTGTAAATCCAAGCTTCTCACAGGCATAAAGAAGTGGCTGTGGGTGTGGTTTTTTCTCTTGGAGTGAATCTGCACCAAGCAAAAGTGTAAAAAGCTCATTGAGTTGTAAACTTTGTAAAATCGGAGCTATAAAATCATACGGTTTGTTGGTGATGATTGCAAGAGTATATCCCTGTTTATGAAGCTTGTGTAATGTTTGTGCTACATTGTCATAGAGTTGCGTGTTGTTGCAGAGGTTGTTTTTGTAGTGTGTTAAAAAAATATCAAGTGCTTTTTGAAAAAAGGTGTCTGATAGTTGCGTGTTGTTTTTAAAAGAGTTCTCTATGGCACGCTTTACCAAAGTTTTGGCACCATTGCCTACCCACGAACGGATAGTATCTTCATCAAATATTTCTCTATTGAGTTGCTTGAGCATAAAGTTGACTGATGCTGCTAAATCAGGTACTGAGTCTATAAGTGTACCGTCAAAATCAAAAAGCAGGAGTTTTTTATTTGTAAATTGCACTTTAATACCTTCTATAAATTGTGGCGGTATTATATCACTCTTTTGTAAGTGTTGTTTTGAACAGATGATGTAGATGGAGATTTTAGAGATTTTTAAGAAAGTTTGGTGCGACGCCTAAAAAAGCCAAGAAATTGGCTTTTATGGACTCCGTCGGCTGGGGCAAGCCCATCAGCTAAAAGGTGAGTCCTCGCAGGTCCTTCGGACAACTGCTGTGGTTCCGACGCTAAAAACGAGAAGAAATTCTCGTTTTCTTTACGCGTCTCACATCATACCCGGCATACCCATTTGTGGAGGCATTCCTGCTCCCATATCTGGTGCAGCAGTTTCCTCTTTTGGAATCTCAAAGATTGCCGCTTCTGTTGTAAGAAGTAGGCTTGAAACTGAAGTTGCATTTGTAAGTGCTACACGCTCAACTTTAAGTGGGTCGATGATACCTGCTTCAAACATATCTACATATTCACCAGTTGCAGCATTGAAACCGATTGTCTCTTTTTCTGCATTCTCGATTGCATTCACAACAACACCAGTATCATAACCAGCATTTGCAGCGATTTGTTTTACTGGAGCTTTTACAGCACGTAAGATGATTTCAGCACCGATTTTTTGGTCACCTTCTAAGTCAGGAAGATTTACTTTTGCAGCAGCGCGAACAAGTGCAGCACCACCACCGATAACGATACCCTCTTCAACAGCTGCTTTTGTAGCTGAGAGTGCATCATCAACACGGTCTTTTTTCTCTTTCATCTCTGTCTCGGTAGCAGCACCAACTTTGATAACTGCTACACCACCAGCAAGTTTTGCAAGACGCTCTTGAAGTTTCTCTTTGTCATATTCACTTGTAGTTGCTTCCATTTGTGTTCTGATCTCTTTAATGCGAGCTTCAACAGCCTCTTTGCTTCCTGCACCATCAACGATTACAGTGTTGTCTTTGTCAATGACTACACGTGCAGCTTGACCTAACATATCAATCGTTGTACCTTCAAGTGTATGACCAGTCTCTTCAGCGATAACAGTACCACCTGTTAAGATTGCAATGTCTTGTAACATCGCTTTTCTTCTGTCACCAAAACCTGGAGCTTTTACAGCAGAGATATTGAGCACACCACGAAGTTTGTTTACAACTAACGTTGAAAGTGCTTCACCCTCTACATCTTCAGCGATGATAAGAAGTGGACGGTTTGTTTTTTGTACTTGTTCAAGAACTGGTAAAAGGTCTTTGAGTGAGTTGATTTTGCTGTCAGCTAGTAAAATCCATGGATTTTCAATCTCAGCAGTCATCTTCTCAGTATTTGTGATAAAGTATGGGCTTAAATAACCTCTGTCAAACTGCATACCCTCAACAACATCAAGCTCATCAACGATACCTTTAGCCTCTTCAACAGTGATAACACCATCTTGACCAACTTTCTCCATAGCTTCTGCGATCATCTCACCGATTTGTGCATCAGAGTTTGCAGAAATTGTAGCAACTTGAGCTATTTCGTTTTTGTCTTTAATTGTTTTCGCACTTGCTTTTAAGTTTTCTAAAATAGCTTCACATGCTTTGTCCATACCACGTTTTACTTCAACAGGGTTTGCTCCAGCAGTGATGTTTCTAAGACCTTCACTAAAGATAGCATTTGCTAAAACTGTTGCAGTCGTTGTACCATCACCTGCTTCATCAGCAGTATTTGAAGCTACTTCTTTAACAAGTTGTGCACCCATATCTTCTAGTTTGTCCGCAAGTTCGATCTCACGAGCAACTGAAACACCATCTTTTGTGATAACAGGACTTCCGTATGATTTTTGGATTAAAACATTACGACCACGTGGACCCATTGTTACTTTTACTGCATCTGTGAGTTTTTCAACTCCACGTGCTAGTTTATTTCTTGCATTGTCTGAAAAAATGATCTCTTTTGCCATTTATATTCTCCTTAAATTATTCTTTTATAGTTTTTAAAAATTGTTTGTTTTTTATGCGATGACACCTAAAACATCTGAAATCTCAAGTACAATATATTCTGTACCATCAAGTACAAGTTCTGTTCCTGAGTATTTACCATATACTATAGTATCTCCAACTTTTACATCTTCTACTTCGTTGCTTACTGCTATAACTTCAGCACGGTTAGGTTTCTCTTTTGCATTGTCAGGAATGATGATACCACTCGCTGTTGTATTTGCTTCTTCAACAGTTTTTACAAGTATTCTGTCCCCTAGTGGTTTAAAATTCATATATATCCTCCTAAATCTTTTATAATCTATTAATTACGGTGGGAATTTTACT
>Ga0256837_1001795_pt1 | contig 14236 bp, 22 predicted proteins | sample 4562384metaG_FD_185976 | JGI IMG/M metagenome (GOLD analysis project Ga0256837, IMG submission 185976) | Hydrothermal vent microbial communities from Guaymas Basin, Mexico - 4561-384 | ecosystem: Environmental > Aquatic > Marine > Hydrothermal vents | place: Mexico: Guaymas Basin | collected... | reverse complement strand
TACCGACCATTTTAATCCAAATAGTTTAAGGTGTTTTTAAAGTATTTTACGGTAGTGTTTAATATTTAAAAGTATATGTTTAATATTTAAAAGGGCATTTTTTATTATTATTAAGGTCTGTTTTATATTTATTTGGGTATAATATAATATACAAAATAAGGAGTTAAGATGAATGAAGAGCTAACTATATCTTTTTCGTTTGCAGGTAATGAGTGTGGTATATTTGATTGTATTACAAGAGAAGACTTAGAGAAATATAATGGCGAAACTTTAGAAGAGAAAGCTGTTTCATTTTTAAAAAGCTTTGAGTTTAAAATCAAAACTATTTATGAGTTTGAAGGCGAAACTTTATTTGATGGAGAGTCATTATGAGAAACCAAATTTTAAAATCCCTCTACGGTTCAACACTTACAGGGGAGATAGAAAGCGAACTAATCAAAGAGATTAAAAAAGCTAAAGAGAGTATTGCATACTATGAAATCCACTCAAAGTATATTCCGTTCTTCTGGATGGATAGCAGTATTTATACTGTAAGAGATAGATATACAAATGTAAGAAATCTAATCAAAGAAGTGAGACTTAGTAAAGCTAAAAAATCTCTATTGCTCAATAGTGTATTTGTTTTAGATGAAAAGTTTTATGAAGTGTTAAACAATGAGAGTAAAAAAAGAGAAGCTAAAAAAGAAGACACAAAAGAGTTTAGTATCGAAAACTATTTCAATACAGTTGAAAAGTTAAAGAGTGATATCTTAAATAAAAACTTTAAAGTGTTAAACGGACAAACCGAAAAAAGTGTTATCGCTAATATGAGTATGTTCTATCTAGCTTTTGTTTCAGGTAGAAGATTCTATGAAATCATAAAAACTCTTAACATTATAAAAAAAGGCGGAAAAGTTTACTTTGATGGTTTAGCAAAAAAAAGAGACGATGAAGACGAAAAACAAGGTTTATTGCTCGATGAAGACTATGCTTTTGTAAGAAAAGCTCTTAAGTATGTAAGAAGCTATTATGGAACACTTGTTGAGGACTTAGATTCTAAACAAATCAATGCTAAATACTCTAAAAATGTATCAAGAGCATTAAAGAGAGCTATTGACCAAGATATCTCTTTCCACGAAATAAGAGAGATGTATGCAGAGGTGTGTGAGACAAAATTCAACAAAGGAGAAATTGACAAAGACATATATAAAGCTATTGTTTTAGGACACGAAATTGACACAAAATCAGCAGATTTCTATAAGAGTACAAAGGCTACTAAATGAGAATTTCAGTAATTAACAAAAAGGGTGGAGTTGGAAAAACTTCACTCGCTTTTAGTCTTGCAAAAGATTTGGAAATGTTTCTATTATCTAATGATGATTCGGTAATAGAAATAGCATATCCAGATATGGCTAAAGTAATGGAAACCCCAAAGCTTATAGATAATGTTGTCTATGATTTTGGCGGTTTTGTGGATGGCGGTGTAATGGATATTATCAATAAATCCGACTTTGTTATTATCCCTTTAACTAGCGATTTAAACAGCTTTAAAAAAACTGTTTCGCTCGTTAATGAGATAAAAAATAAAAATATTATTCTCGTTGCAAACAAAGCAGAAAAAAATGATTTTGCAGAGATTGAAGAGTATTTTAAAACTATGTTTAAATTCCCTATTTTTGAGATAAAAAACTCTCGAATTTGGAAGAAAACTTTTGAAGAAAAAAAGAGTGTTTTAGAGATAAAAAACAGTTCTAAAACTAATAAGTATATTTATAGAAATTCTATAAATGGTTACGAAAAACTATTAAAACTAATTAAAAAGGAAAAATAATTATGAGTAAATTATCATTAACAGATGCACTAAGTAGCGGAGAAGAAGTTCAAACTTTTGAGAAAGCAGAAAAGAAAGCTAAAATTTTAAAGAAAGCTAGTGAAGAAAAAAAAGAAATTGGTCGCCCTGTTGTTCCAGAAGATGAAAAAGCAAAGAAGAGATCTCTTTATTATACTGATAAAGAATGGAACAGAATAGAAAAGATAGCAAATCTTTATGATATGAAACCTGCTAGATGGATTAAAATGATTGTTGAAAAAGAATTAAGAAAAGAGTCGTTATTATGAGAAGAAGAAGAGGAAAAGAAAGCCCAATAGGGGCTTTGGTATATTATTCCCTTGTGCCTATTATTTACATAGGCATAAAGGTACTTGTTGAGTTCCCAATTTGGTTGATTACTAAAATCATCAAAAAGGGAAAATAAGCGAAAAGTGTAAAAGTGTTGTTGGCTCATTAGAAGAAATATATTTATCTGTCGAAGCCAAAACTTTTGCACTCACAAAACGATTTATTTTATATGTCAAAACTAAGCCACAAATAGGGTTTAAAAGCACTTTCCTATCTTTCCAATAATAATACTTTCCATCTGGTGTAATTGCCATTGTATAATCTCTGTAACCCGTTGCAAGTAAAGCCCCTGCACCAACTTTAAAACCTTTCCACTCAATAGGAAAATATGTTGCTCCAAAGTATAAAGATTCGTGCCTTTGTGAGTTGTTATAAATTCCACAATTAAACTGCATCTTTTTCGTATAATTGTAGTTTATTCCGACCCCGTAATTATCATTATTATAAACTTTATTACTATGATAACTACCTAAGTGTAGTTCTAACTCTGTTTTCTTTTCACTTGCTAAGAGTATAGTGCTAGTGAAAAGAAAAAAGGCGAGTACGAACTTAATCATATCTTCGCCTCTATTTTTTTTATAAGCTGATTATATAAAATCTCAAATCTCTCAAGAGCAGAAGTGATTTTTTTTTCTGCCTTGAAAATCTCTTCAGATTTTTCGTTTAGTCTATCTTCCATTTTTACCATTTCATAGTAAATAATCTCTTGTTTATCTGCTCCCATTTTTAAAGCTCCTCGTCATCTTCTGAAATTTCGTTCTCTGTCTCTTTTTCTACCTCTTTGACCTCTTGCACCTTTTCTTTCTTTTTTTGCTCTCTTGGCTCTTGTTTAGGCTCATAATCTGTTAAACAAGATACAAGCTCGTCAAAATCTCGTTTGATTTTTACAGCCATACGATTTGCTAAATCTTTCTTTACAAGAAGTAGTTTTTTTTGTGGACTTTTTTCCTCTAAAATTTGCTTTTTGTAAGAGTCAATATCTTCGTTATAAATGTCTGATATTGTTTGCTTCATTAATCCTAAATCTTTAAACAAGCTACTCTCTTTAATGAAGCAATTTGTATTAAAACTAAAATCAGCACTCAATAAAACAGCAAACTCATTTTCTACTGATTTTTTCACTCTGTTAAAAATGACTTTTATCTTTTCTTCTGGTATTCCTTGCTCTCTTAAAAATAAAATTGTTTTGTATGTGTCTGTCATTTCCTTGTCTCCAGAAGTTACAGGAATGACAAATAAATCAAACATATCTTCTATCCCTGTATAGTCGTTCATTTGTTCCCAAAATCCCGCCAAATTACTAGCACCAACATCAACGATAATGTTTTCTATTTCCATTAACTGCAAATAGATATTCATAAAATCGTCTCCCGTTTTAAACTGCTCTACATTTAGGTGTTTAAGCTCTTTTGAGCCTCTATTTACAGTCTCAACCTCGATAATCTTACAATTATCTAATCTTGGGTAAAAAAGCTCTCTTGATATGAGGCTCTTGCCTACGTTTCCGCTACTATTTAAAATAAAAATTTTCATACTATCTCTTCCTTGTAAAAATTACTCATATTAATAATAATGACGATTAAGCCAATTATTCCAGATACATTCGTGTGATTCAAAAAGCTTGAAGTAAAATGCTGATAAATTACACTTCCAAACAAAAAACTAAGCATAAGTGCAAATTTAATCCACAAAAACTTGCACTTGCTTTCTCCACCAAAAACCAAAGATTTAACAATTCCCGTATATTTAATTCTTTCCTCTTCATTAAGATGGCTTATGTTCCCTAACATCTCATTTACATAAGTACATTTATTTCTTTTCAGTTCTGCAAAATAAATAAAAACAGCATAAAAACTAACAAGAGTAAAATTGACTAACAATCCAAAAATGTTGTAGTAAATAACGATAGAAAAAGCCAAACCAAAGAGAAGAGCAATTTCTATTTTTTTATATTGTCTTCTCTCTTTGTGCCATCTCGAAAAGTAATCTTTTGACTTTTGAATAAGACTTGTTCTCGGCATCTCTCTAATTTTTAGTTTATCTATCTTTATTACTTGCTCAAAAAGCTCTTTCATTGCCTCTTTTGAGGCAATTTGTCTGTCTTCAAAATTAACAGATTCATAGTTTTTTTGATTTTGGTTAGACATTAATTTTTTCCTCTATTCTTTTTGGAAATTCTAGTGTCTCTCCTTTTTGTATTCGTAAGAGAATTTCATCCGCATAAGCAGAGTTTATTTGTTGCTCTTTTATTGCAATGGTTTCAACTGTTGCCTGTTTTGAAAATAAAGCAATTTCTTCCCCTGCTGATTCGATTGTTTTTTGTGTGATGTACTTTGTTGCATCATTTACAAAAATTATAATCTCTTCTGGATCAATTTTGTTTAATTCTCTTAGAGTTAAGAAAAATAATCGAAATAAAACAATCGCTAAAAAACTCTCAAATACAAAACTAAGATAATATACACCTGTAAACAGTCCACCCACGATATAATTAAAAGTATGAGATACATCAAAGTAAGAATTAATCATTACTAAAATTGCTCCACTTGCAAACAAATTTCCTATAACAATATTAATGAGTTCCATAAAAACCAAATAAGTAATTAATAGAAAAACTAATGTACCTATTTTTAATATTTTTAACTCATTAACTATCATATTTAAAGAGTCAAAATCTGGTGCAAAATTAGTTTTATTTCCTGTTCTCTTTTCTGTGAGCTTTCCTTGAACATATCCATTATAAATTCTATTAATGGCACTTCCTGCACTTCTCTCGCCTAAAAACAGCTCCATTACAGGAGTGATAATTAATCGCTGAATAACACTTATTCCCTCGTATGTAGGGTAAAAGAGGAATTTTAAAAAAGAGATAAACATTCTCCACATTTTAAACGACTCTTTCCATCCTAAAATAAAGATTTTTTTGCCATCTTTCCAACTAAATTTTTCCACTTGCAAATCTGCAAGAATATTTCCGCTAACTTTCATTGTCTATCTCCTGTAAAACTTCTTTTTGTTTTCTTGCTTTTAATTTTCCATCTTGACCGCACTTAATAAGCTCATCTTTTGTGATGTAAAATAACTTATCCCAAACGGGAATTATTCTTCCAATTTGTTTCATCTTTTTTTCATTTTCAAAAACATATAAAACACTCTTAACACCATCTTTTCGCATCTTCATAAAAGTGTCTAGATATCTTTGAGGACTCTTTTTTGATAGCTCCACTTCAACATAAATCATCTCCCCAGAGTCTAAACTATACATTAGGTCTGGTGTGTGATTGTGTTCCTTGCTCCAACGGGCAATAATAGTTCTCTCTACTTTTTTACCCATCTTTAAGAGCCAATAAAAGCTAATTTGCTCTAAAATAGTATGATTTACAGTTTGTGGCGAAATCGTCACACTCGCTTTTATGTTGTACCCAGATTCATTAAGTAACTCTGTTCCCGATTTACTTAATGCTATTACATATTTATTCTTACTTAATCCAGTCTCTATATATTTAAAAAGCTTCATTGACTTTTTAAGTTTATAGATACGATTAGCACTTTGTTGAAGTGGATTTTTTAAACCTAAAAAACAAGTTTCAGCTAAAACACGTCTAAAAGTTTTACCGCCAAAATGTGCCATAATATTTAAAAATTCCCAATCTCTCTCTTGCAATGTCGCCATTTTTTATTATCCTTTTGCTCGTGAAAAGAGAAAACCTTTTAAAGGTCTTCGTCTTCCTCTTTTTGTGCAAACTCAATACTTGTGAAAAACTCTTTTTCCAAGTCCAAGACGATTGTGTCGCCTTTTTTATTTGTAACAGTTTTACCATCAACAAGCTCTTTGATTTGTTTTGCATTTATAGAGCCAAATACCTTATTGGCAAATGTAATTCTAAAATCACATTTGCCCTCATTCGTCCAATCTCCATTTTCTTTTTTTCGTGGTTTATAATCTGAACAATAAACCATTTTTTCGCCTTTTTTTAAAGTTCCGTTTTTACATTTTGGGCAATTTGTAGCCATTTTTTTTCCTTTTTATAGTGTAGTTTTAATCAAGAGATACAGCTTCAGCAAGTGAGCTGTATCTCTTGTGGTATATATTAATTTTTGTGCCAAATTTTTTACCTTTTAGCATCCAAACATAGTATTTCTTTTTAGATTTTGCGATACAAGTAAGCTTGTGACCATCAATGATTCTTATGTCGTTCGTGTCTTTGGCAACTAATCCGCTCAACTGGCTAGAAAAAGACAAGTCTTTTTCCCGTTTCACAGGCGGATTAATTTTTTGCTCAAAAATATAGCCATCACTTGAAAACTTAGTAAGTTTTGAAGAGGAAAAAGATAATTTTTCATCCTTAACAACTTTTACAGTCTCTAAAACACTGTCTTGTGAAAATTCTGCTTTATCTGGCTTTGGCTGTAAATTACAACCGCTAAACAAAGTTAAAGCTACAAAGGTGCTAAGCACCGCAATTTTCTTCATTGTAAAAATCCTTATTTTGGTATTACATAATGATGTCTCATAATGATGTTTCATAATATGTATTCGTAATACTACTCTATAATACCTTAAATAATATTTATATAGAAAAAATAATATTTATATCTTTTTGTATTATTTATAATATTTTTGTATCTTTTTCTACTTTTTTAATATATTATGGAGTATTATTATGTAATCTAAAAAGAAAAAGGGAAAAGATGGCTATGCAAAAGAAAACTAAAGTTTCATTTGACATTGATTCTAATTTGTTAAAAAGAGTAAAAGAGTTTTGCCTACATAATAAGCTTAAATTATCGGACTTTTATCGTGAAGCTATCAAAGAGAAATTAGAGCTTGAAAAAAATTATATGGAAATACTTGTTATGAGCGATAAGGGAATAGACAAATATCTCATAGAGAGATTTAACTATGATATCACTATGTGGGAAGCTGACGAAGATATGATGGGACTTTTAAGTGCTGAAATGATGGGAACTATAAAATTAAAAGAAGATTGTCAAAAAGATAGCATTCCTCCAAAACTTTTGGAAGATTTAAAGAAAAAAGGGACTTTGCACTTTTTTACAAAAAATACACCTCTTAATTATTATCATCAAGATTTAGAAAGCAGTTAAAATCTTTGTAATCTTTATAAAGATTTGAGCAGTCTATACAATTATTATTTATGTTATACAAATAGCTTTTTGTCTCGTTCCCTGCTTTGTCATTATCTAAAAATAGATAAACTTTATTATATAGGTCACTATATAGCAACTCTTCTAATTTCTTTTTATTTGATACAGAATTTAAAATAATTACATCACTTTTAAAGAAATTAGTTTCAAAGTGAGTTAATGCACTTAAGAAGTCTATAAATCCCTCAAATATTGATAATTTCCCTTTTTCTCTCCCTTTTATCGTTGTAATATTTTTTGAGCCTATACAGCCTTTAAAATAAGGATTACGGGTTTCAAATCCTAAGCTATCATTTTCAAAAGCTAAAGCAAAATATTTTTTATCTTTTTGAGTGTAGTAGATTTCTTTTAGATAGATTTTTGCTATATCTATATTTATTTTTCTACTCTCTAAATAACTAACAAGAGCAGGATTTTCCAAACTTTGAATTTTATTTATTTCTTGCTGATAATTTTTTTTATCATTACTCTCTGTATGATTAGAAGATGGGATTTTTTTTGCTTGTGAAAAAGAAAAAGTGTGATTATTGCTAAGTCGTTTGAGTGCTTCTTTAAAATCGCAATTGTTAAGAGCCATAACCAAATCAAGAATATTTCCACCTTCGCCTCTTGCAAAATCATACCAAACATTTTTACTTGTATTAATTTTAAATGATGCAGTTTTCTCCTCTGGATTAAACGGACTTGTTATCCAAATCTCTTCCTTACCTGTAACATCAACTTTTAAAAAATCCGTTAATGGTATTTGTTTAGCTTCTGTAGAGTTCATTATTTGTCTTTGCAAGTATTTTTATATCTATCTCGTATAACATTAAAATATTTCCTTTTCATAACTGTACTCTATGGTAAAATTTATATTGCCACTATTAAAGAGATTCTTAGCAAGTTCAAAGCCTTTATTAAAACACTCTTTCTCTGTGTACTCTATATTTGCTAAAATATAAGCATCCTCAACATTTGCACTCATTAAAGCAATTAAATTACTTAAATCTTTTAAATCGTAACTCTCGTATCTTTTAATTTTCATTTCAAAACTCCTTTTTAAAATACTTCTTCCGCTTCTTTTTCTATTGTCTCGTAAACTATAGGAATTTCTTCTTTATATTGAGGAATAGAAATTATAAGTCCTCTTCGTTGTTTCCCATCTATTCGGTATCGCTTATTTCTTCTATCTTCAACAACATTCAAAATATCTTCAATGTTGTTTAGTTTATATCTCATCTTCTTAAATTCATTTTCACTTGTTTTGATTTTCAAAATTGTTTCAAATACATTCGCAACATTTGTCACAAAATAATTACCTGCAAACTTTCCATCTTCGATTATTCTTATTTCTTCTCTCAAATTAGATAAAATCGGATTAGATTCTTCCATATTGAAAATATCAAGAATTGTGTCATTTAAAACATCTGCTACATTATTTACTAATGATTCAACTTTCATTTTGTATTTAGTATATGTTTTTCTAACTCTATCATCTGCTTGTTTATGTGCATCAAATTCGTTCATGCTCATAAGCTCTTTTACTCTGTCTTTAATTCTCTTAGAAGCATAGTATTCAAGAGCTTTCATGTATTTAGCATTACCTTGATGAATATATTCCTCTCTATCTACTAATTTAACCGCTTCGCTATCCGGTATATCAAAAACCATCACTCTATTAACTATTTGATCGTCAACGCCACCACTAAAACTTGGAGATTTTTCCGCACTCAAAAGAATTTTTAAATAAATTTCAACTGTTTCACTCATCCCAAATTTTTGGGCAAAAGTGAAACTATGAGACAATTTTTTCATTTCTTGACTAAAATTATTAAATTCATCTATTATCATTACAAAACTGTTTCTTACTTGTATAGGTGCTATGTCATTAGCACCTTTATTCATCAGATTGTGATAATCTATCTCTATGGCTATTTCTAAGTTTTTTAAGAGTCCACTTAGAAACGATTTTCCCCAGTCACTCTTTACTCTAAAATGTAAAAAAGATGCTTTTCTGTCTTTTGCGAATCTCATATCTACTATTAAATCTAAAAGCTCATCAAAATATGGAAAATGATTTTTGTAATCTTCTACTATTTTTTTGTAATCATCTTCTTTCATATATAAATCAGATATTTCCTTTAAATGTAAACGATTTCCGATAACTTTAATCACACCTGTAATATCATCTTTGATAATAACTTGCTTATCTGCAAATAAATTAGACTCATATATAAGTAAGTCATAACTATTTACTGTTGTTATTGTGTCAAATAGTTCATCCATTTTTATAAGATATTTTCTTTTTTTTGCTTTTTTATCATAATAAGAGACTTCTATTTTAAACTCAATAAAAATAATCATTTTAACCATTGTTATAAAAGCTTGTTTTGATTTAATTCGTTTTATTGAGCCGTTATATATAAAAAGTGTATCTTTCTGATATTGAACAAAAGTTTCAAAAAGAAATCTTAAAATATTTTCTTGTTCATGTTCGTCTAAATCCGAAGATTTATCTAATAGGAGTTTTATATATGTGGAGTTATCCATTTTTTACCTTTAAGTAGATAAAAAACATTAAATGAAGTCGCCAAACAAAACATAATGTTTTTTATCAAGTATTTATACTAAAGAATTTTCACTCTTTAAAAAGCTTTTAATTAAATTATTAATTGTTCTTGATTTATTATATCCTCTTGCTTTTGCTAACTTGTCAAAATCTTCGACTACCTTAATATCAAGAGAATAGCTCACTTTCTTCGTTGTGTTTTTCAATTTAATTCCGCCTAAGCCTAATTCACTCATAACAGATACCTCTTTTATTAATTATATGTATCAGTATATATAAATTTTTCTTAAAGTATTCTTTTTTTTCTGTAATTTTTTCTATATTTTTATGATAAATGTGACAAGTGTGACACCATGTGACATAGGGTGTCACATTTAATGTCACACCCTTTTAACCCCCTTGACAAAGACATTAAACAGAGTTTCGCTTTTTCAGACGTGACATGACGTGACATGAGACGTCACACTCTACACACTCCTATTTAGCGATAGTGTAGAGGTTTTTTAGTAAAAATGTGACATGTTTTGACTTTTTTTTGAATTACTTATTTTACTTTTTGATTATGTGACAAGTGTGACATAACTATTTATACTTTTATTTCTCTTTAAGAAAAGCTATTAATCCCTATATATAGGTGCTTTATATTTTATTTTTATATCTTTAATAAATATGTGTTTTTGTGTCACATTGTCACAAAGTTCTTTTAATCGCCTATTTTATGGGCTTTTCTGTGTGACATAGTATGTGACAATGTGACATTCATTTGTCACATTTTGCTTGTGAAAAGAGAGAAAGTTAGGTTTTGGATGGGGATTAAAGAAAAAAAGGCAAAAAAAAAGCCCGATAACTCAATTAAGAGGCATCAGGCTTTTTAAAACATCATGTTTTGTTTGGCTGTTGAAATTATAACTTAAAATTAATCGTTTTTGTCTTAAAAATGGCAAAAATATACATTTTTATGGCGATATCCGTAATAAACCATCATAATAATGTATTTTTTGTCTAAAAAATCAATTCTCCAAAACTTCACTTTCAAATTCAATCGCAAACAAATCACTATCCTCTAAGAGTCGCTTTTCTTGCTTTAAGAAAATTCTATAATTAGCTTCTTTTGTTTTTATTATTTCTACTTTTTCTTTTCTCTGATTTTCTGGAACTTGATTAAATTCGCTCCAATCAAATTCTTTTGTTACTGCTACAAAATTAGTCTGAATGATTACAGGTGCATTTAGAGCTTCCGCAATTACAATAGCAACACTTTGTCTCGGTAAAGCTCTAATCCTTGTTATATTTAAAAGTTCCTCTTGGCTTTGAGTTAATTTTGTCTCGTTCCCCGACAAAGCATAATTTGTCACAAGTTCTTGACCGCCTATCGTTTGAACATAATCAAGAGTAGACTTATCGGAGATTTTATAAAATATCTTTACATTACAATTTGATAAAACCGCTTCTCTAATCCCATCTTCCATTTGTGCTAAATCTTGAAGAGCTAACAAAAATTTTAAACCCATACTTCTTACAGTTGCTAGAGCTCCTGAAATTGTTTTGTTTGCATAGAAACTCAATTCATCTGCAATAATGATTGTATTTGCTTTTCGTCTTCTTGATTGTTGGATAGCATCAGTAACCATCATCTTAATCATTTTAAGGCTTGATACATCTAACATATCTACTTTTAAGTATAAAACCTTGCTTTCATACAAAGCACCTTCTAAAGAGTATTTATCAAAGATATTTCCACTCTCTGCAATCTCCGCCAAAGATTTAGAAATACTGTCTAATGTGTCGGCATCTGTTTTATCCCAATAGATAGCTTCTATTATTTGAGGATCATAATATCTCTTTTCATATTTTGCTATTAAATCAACACTTGGTTTTGGTTTAGAGAGTTCTTTTTGATAAAGTTCAGCTTTCTCTAAATCTTCTTTTAGATATCTAATGTGTTCCAAAATATCTATAAGCTCTTTTTTTACTAAAACACCTAGACTTCCATTAAAAAAAAGTTTGAGAATTTTCTTCAAGAGTACCCGTGAATTTTTTCTATAATAATCCACGCCCGGATTGTCACTTTCTTCTAATCCTAAAGCATCTATAAACTTATTTGCAATTTCGATAAAAGTGTCAAATTCATTAATAGCCATATATCCAAAATTATTAGGCCACGAAACAATCTGTAAATCTTTTTCTCTTCCTTGTATTGTCAAAGCTTCTTTACAAATTTGAGGTAAAAAAGCATCTTGCTTCGGGTCAATAATAATTAATCCCTTTTTTCTTTTTATAGCCTCTAAAGCTTTGTTTCCCAAAAGTACCCCTTTCCCTGTTCCTGTACTACCTACAAAAATTTCCATTGTAGTGTCGCCCTCTTCTAAAAAGAAATTTTCTGATTCTTCTTTTTTGTGAATTTGCCCGTAATATGTTAATTTATTTTTAGCAGCAAACTCTATTTTTTCTACTGGGTCTGTTCTCTTATAATCAAAAAATAAATCTTGTTTTGCAGATTCAATACTTGTAATTTCTCTTCCTAACTTACTTGTTTCACCTCTCCCGTTCATCTCTTTTTTATTATAGTCGTCAAAAAAACTCATCTTTAATACTCCGTAATATGTTATGAAAAAATGCTTTTAATCATTAAAAAGCTTATTATGTAGAATTATTACACCATATAATAACCCAAACAATCTTCTAAAAAGTCCTCAAACAAACACTTCTCAAACTTATTCAGAACTAAAAAGAGCCTGAGCCAAGGGAGAAAAAAAGAAAAAGTATTAAAATTAAAGATATATATAGTGGTTATATACAGTTTTTATAATACTTGTGTTATGTTTATACAATGATTATATAATAATTTATCTTATATTTATATAATGTTTATATAATGACTATCTAATGAATATATAATAAGGGTTAAAATGAAATTATCGGAAGCAATAAGCAGTTACAAGAGCCAAGAGAGCAAGAAAACAAAGAAAGATATATTAGAGCAGTACAGAGAAGATATATTAGAAATGATTAGCTTAGGAATACCGCTTAAAACTCAAATAACATTAATACTTGAAAATACAGAGATAGAAAAAATCCAATATGCAGAATATTACAATATATTAAAAAAGCATTTTGGATATGAGGGAAAAAGTAAAGGGAAAAAAGTGTTTGAGACGAAACTATCTATTAGTTCCAACAAACAAAAGAGCAATAAATCAACAACAGATTTATTAAGTGAAGATGTAGATTTGTTAGGTATGCACCTCTCAAAGCAATAGATTATTTTTGTCTATTGCTTTGTCTATTTCTTTGAGTTAATCCATCATAGTAATCGTTCATAAAACTTTCTTCTATCCCATCCCCAGAATATTCTAATCTTAACATTTCAGTAACTTTTTTTACGACTGTTTTCATATACTCTTCTGATGCAATCATCTTAACAAAAGTAATAGCATTTTCTATTTTTAAAGCACCACCAGACCAATCAAAAATTAAACACAACCATTTTTCCACATCTTCTCTTGTTACATTGTCTTGTTTTGTGTTTTCAACCATAATAAAACTCCTTAATATATATAATAAATTATACCAAAAAAACTATTAAACAGTCCTTAAAAATAATTAAAAATACCTTTTTAATTATTTTCTTGAAGTGTGGAAGAACTTTTTTTTACTTTTTTTTTTGGAAATATTTCTATCGGATGCAGAAATATTTCCAAAAAAAAAAGTAAAAAAAAATGAAAAAAAGTTTTAAAAAAAAGACAAGTCTTGCTTTGCCTAAAAAAAAGAAGTTCGGGGGGAAACAAAAACGCCCCTTTCCAAGTATATAATATATTATACCCTTTTAAATATAAAATACCCCTTAAAAAATATTAAAAGATGCTTTAAAATATTAAAACATCTCCTCAAAAATATCATTTGCTTTTCTTAAGAAGCTCATAATTTTATTTGAACTTTTTCTCTTTGCTGTTCTCGTAGTTTTCTTTCTACCATTTCTAAGATACAGTTTATGCTCAGATAAAGCCTCTTCAAAGAGTTTTCTTTCTCTTGCAGGTAGATTTCTGATGTCGCTTCTAATGTGGCTAATTTCATTACTAAAATCACTTCTTATCTTAGAGAATACATCTCTTTTTAAAATCCACTTTGCTTGTTTCTCTGTTATGTTTCCGTTTAAATCATATAGTGTTCTTAAAACTAAATCTCTCATCTTGTTTCCTTCTTTTGATATAATATATTATACCCTTTTTAGTATAAAACAGACCTTAATAATAATAAAAAATGCCCTTTTAAATATTAAACATATACTTTTAAATATTAAACACTACCGTAAAATACTTTAAAAACACCTTAAACTATTTGGATTAAAATGGTCGGTA
>Ga0256837_1001793_pt1 | contig 14254 bp, 15 predicted proteins | sample 4562384metaG_FD_185976 | JGI IMG/M metagenome (GOLD analysis project Ga0256837, IMG submission 185976) | Hydrothermal vent microbial communities from Guaymas Basin, Mexico - 4561-384 | ecosystem: Environmental > Aquatic > Marine > Hydrothermal vents | place: Mexico: Guaymas Basin | collected... | reverse complement strand
TTTGCACAGATAGTTCTTGAATATTTTCTAAGATATATACTATCTCTTCTATTTTTATCTTTTCATTCTGTTTGTAGCCTAATATCCCTAGTTTTGTAAATTTCGCTATATACTCTATCTTACTTATCTGCTCTGATATTTGAAACATCTGTTTTTCTTCTTGATTATTTGGCATTTTAATCTTCCCTTTTTTTGTTGTTTAGGGAATTATAACATATTTAAGTAGTATAACTTATAAAATACACTACTTAAAGTAAAATTATTTAATTATTTTTTTTATAAATTGTTTAAACTCTTCAAATTCTGATATTTTTTCTTCTAATTCAATATTTTTCTTGTATAACTCTATGGCTGTTTTAATTTGTTCGCTTACTTCTCCCGTAGATGCGATTTTATTTAAAGTGCTTTCTTTAACACCTATCTTATTACCAAGTTCTCGATATGTAAGAGATAACTCTTTACAAACCTTTTTTACTATATTTATATCTTTGTCCATATATTGCCTTAGTTTTTTGTTATTTTATCTAAAATTTTATGTAGCTTCTTTTAATAAACTTCTTTCATAACAAATAACTATGAAAATATTACTTAGAGTGTATTGATTTTTTAAAGTTAAAAGTAAATCTTTGACCATACTAAGTTAAGAATAAAATAAAAAAAGCTCCCCTTTTTGGATCTAACTACTTACCTATTTTATCTCCAATTTAACTGTTATTTCAAAGCTACATTAATAGTCTTAGTACTAAGATTCAAAAAATTTGCTATCTCTATTTTTTTATAACCATATTCAAAAGCTATTTTAATATTTTTATTTCTGTTAATGTCTTTGTCTTCTTCAAAAAAAGTCTGTAGTCTTTTTTTTAAAACTTTCATCTTTCCATCACGAAAAATAATTGAAGGAGAAATATAAACTGTATCAAGAGCATTTACTTCAAGTTCTGAACAGATATAGTCTTCATACTCACTTAGAACCATATCAAAAATCTTGGAATTTTCTAAAAGTAAATAAAAGTTATGCTTATATTTCCATTGAAAGTAAGATTGGTATTTATAGTTTTTTATCTTATTTACCATTTTGGCTTTTATGGGATTTCTTTCTATATACTTGGCTACTATCCAAAAATGAGCATCATCATATAGATAATAGGACGAAAATCTACCTTGCCAAAGATGACCACTTCTTTTGTATTTTTTATTAAAATAGATAGCATAAAAAGAGTTTAAAAACTTTATAGCTTCTGAAATGTTTTGTTTTGTCGTTTCTATAAGAATATGATAATGATTTGTCATTAGACAATAAGCATGAACAATAATTTTATATTTTCTTTTCATATCTAATAATAAATCTGAAAATTTATCATAATCCTCAGATTCTAAAAATATGTTTCTTCTTTCTACACCATGACTAATAATATGGTAAAATCCAACTTCTTTTATACGCTCTTTTCTTGGCATAACTTATTTCCTACATTTATAAATATGCAACTCTTATTTAAGTTTTTCTATCTCTAATATTGCTTTTTCATCAATAGTTGTCATATATAAAATCCTTCTTTCAACAAGAATTATATATAAATAGAGATAAAAGTATAATAAACTAGTTAAGAATAAAATAAGAAAGGTTCCACTTTTGGGGTCTGACCCCTATTCTCAAAGGTCTAAGGGGTCTGACCCCTTTTCTTGACCCCTTTTCTTTTCAACAAGAATTATATATAAATAGAGATAAAAATATACCAAATAAGTTAAGAATAAAATGAGAAAAGTTCCCATTTTGGGGTCTGACCCCCATTTTTTGGCAATACCACTCTCCCATTCTAAGTATACTTATTATAACAAAAGTATCATTAAAGCAGAATTAAGTTTTATTCCCTTAAAGGGGTCTGACCCCTTTTCTTTTTTCTAAAGTAGCATTATTGGCTTTATTGTTAAAAATATATATTTAGTTAAAATTCTTTATAAATATTTAATTATTTATTATTATTATTTCAGAGGTTTTTAAGGTGGCGACTGACCCCTATGTTGAAAAGTTCTTTTATTTGAGTTAGAACCCTATATTAAAGCTTCATATTCAATAGGAGTACCACAAAAGGTAATTTTATCTAAAGAAATTTTAAAATATCTAATATCTTTTTTATCTTTTATCAAATAATTATACATAGGAGCTATATAAAACTCGTTTTTAGTTTTTTCATCTTTTTGCATAATAATATTAAAAATATTTTTAAAATCTGATATTCTTTTAAAATAGTAAAGTCCACTACTACACAATGATGAAATTCTATCTTTTTCTGTAGTTTTTATAACTTTATTACTTTCTTCATTTTCAGGTAGTACAAACGACCAATGTTCCCCTTCTGCTTCAAAAACTTCTAAATATCCATCAATAGTTTTAAAATCTAGTTCTTTTGGTAAAGAAAAATTTGAACGAAATGTATCAATATTAAAGATTAAAATACTTTCATCATCTGCAATATTTGCTTTTTCTAATCCTAGTTCTACTGTATGTGCTTGACCTTCGGTTTCTTTATCAAGTTCAATAGATTCATAAAAATCAACCCCCATAACATTACATTCATTTTTTATAAACTCTTTTGTATTTTGAATATTTCTATATATAAAAATTATCTTACAATTATTAAAATATTTTTTAAAACTATTTACAGCATGAAAAAAAACTGAATTACCATCAATATCCAACATATATTTAGGTTTTTTATATCCTGCTTTAAAGAAACGGCTACTTAGTCCTGCCATAGGAAATATTATTGTCATTTATTTATCCTTTTTTTAAATCTTTATATAGTCTAAATACATTTGCAAGTAATGCATTTTGTTTATCGGTATTATCATTATGTAAAGGTAACATTGAGATGAATAAATGAATCATAATAGCATTAATATCAGATTCTTTTTTAATATTAAATATCTTAAAAAAAGAATTTTGAATAGATTTAATATCTTCAGCTATATCAATTTCAAATTTTATATTATAATTATCTATTTCACAAGTATAAAATCCTGATATGATAAAATCATATAGTCCTACAACTGAATGCATTAGTTTTGCAAAGTCATATCTTTCATCACCATAAACTGTGATTTTATTATCAAAATCAACACCTCTTGGGTCAAATGTTTTTATATTATTTGATTTAAAATCATACATAATATTACTAAAACAAAAGTCTCCATGTATAAATTCAAATAAGTCTTCTTTATATTTTATATATTTATTCAAATCATTGATAATAAATTCAAGAGAAGGCATTTCTATACCATTATATATCCAATTATTAGTAAGACTATATCCCCTTGATTTTACAAATTCTTTTATTCTTTTATTTGTCTTATAGTTATAATCAAAGTTAATATTTTTATTTTTATTTTTAAATAAATGTAATTTATCTAAAAATGATTTTAATTCATAAAAAATTTTATTCCATGTGTACAAAGGAAGTTTTCCAAATACATATAATTCAGATAAAGTATTTATATATAGATACTCCGTTTCATAAGAAAAATCATCTTCACTATAAAAACGAGGTATATTTAGTAATAATTTTTGAGGTATATTTATAAACCAATTAATTTCCCCATCTAATTTACCTTCTAATTTTGATTTTTTTAAAACCAAACCATCGTTAAAGGATAAGCTATTAAATGCTCTTTCAGTTGTTATAGCTTTTTTAGAGTGAAAATAGTTAGAAACTAAACCAAAATCTAACCAAGTATTATTTTTCAAAATTTTAAAAGGGAATTTTTTTGAATAAAAAATCAAAGCTTTTACAAATGAATATTTCATTTTAATTATGGACTCAATAAATTTATATGGATATTGAATATTAAAGTATCCACTTATGATATGATTAGATAGTTTATCCAATTTATAATTTTGTTGTAAATTTAATATCAACTTATTATTTTGGACTAAATACGTCCAATCATAACTACTTTCAACTATTGATATAGATACAGAATTATGATGAGTATTTAATTCTTTAAAATATGTATCTCCATGTAAAATTTCTAGATTTGTATCTATTGGTAAATTCATATTTACCGCATATACTATTGATTCACCTAAAGTCAAATCATCAGGTACACTAATTATTTTTACATTTAATAAGTCTAACTTCTTTTTATCTGATTTAGTCAAACTAAAGCTTTCAGGTATTGATAATACTATGTTTTTGCTATGAGTATCAAAAAGTTTTATTTGATATTCATAAAGTCTTTTTCCTCCAAGTGGTAAAAATGATGGTGGTATTTTTCCAAATTCCGCTTGTAATTCAGGGTTTACATATTTTGCAGATGTTATAAGCACCATTAGTTACTACTTTCAAATAAGTTTTCTTTGCTTAATAACTTTTGTATATCTTCATAAGATAATGAATTAAACTCTGATGGTCTTATAGCTTTATCATCTATATAAAATCCATCATTACCACACCAAGGTTTACCTACCACTACTTCATCAAATGGTATGTCATACTTATCTAACCATTCTAATATGATTGGTAAAGTATATATATTTATCTTCCCTATATTACCTTCATAAGTCCTCATATTTCTACTTGTAAATATAGTTATCTTAAAACCTTTCTCTTTATAAGATTTTAATGTTTTAATAGTATTTATATTTGGCTTAACATTTTTATAGTCTGATGCTTCACCTATTGTTAGAGTATTATCCAAATCTATTATTAAATTTTTCATTTTATTTCTCTAGTATTTTTAAGTTTTTTATAAATAATTTTACTGAAATTATAAAATTTGAATTATTATCATGACTCAAATCAATATCTTCTATTGATGTACCAAAAATATACCCTAGCTCAAATTTATAATATGATTGAATATTTGTAAAAATTGGAGAAGGGAAAGCATCCGAAGCTAAAATCATAATTTTAGCTTTATTATTTGAAAAAACAATATTCGTCATACCTCCTCCAGCTTCACCTATTATATGTGTTGCCTTTCCAAATACATAGATTTTTTCATGAATATTCATCTCCTCTGGATAAATTTTATGATAGTTTTTTTCATTTGCAATGTCTGATAGTTGTTCTAAATTTAATAATGATCTTCTTATTTGACCCAATTCTTTTCTATAAATAAATATTTTACTACCTATGTCTTTATATGTACTAGATACTTTAGATAAATCAAAATTTTCTTTCATCATATTATATATATCAAACGCTTTATTATGAAAATTAACTAATCCTACTACACCAGGTAAATAAAGTTCTTTTATTAAGTAAACTTTTTTATCATCATTTTTAACTATTTGATTTTCTGATATACCTAACAAGTAAATTTGTTCAAGTTGATAGTTTCTTATATGAAAGTCAACTATGATTTTTAAATTTTTAATACTTCTAATATCATCAAAAACAGAAATTCTAGTTAATATTTCTGTAAACCAATGTGTATATGCTGTTTGAAGACCGCTAGATGTCAATGCTAATACTGGTGTATTAATATGCACTAGTTCAATAGGCTTATAACCAGTTTTTATATTTAACTTTCCTTTATCTGTTGTATAAATATTTTCATTAAAATATCTATTATTAAGTATACAATCTTTTGCAATTTTATTATCATTTGTTAAGATGGAACTCTTTCCAAATAAATAACAGTTATTATATTTACTTAAATAAATAGGAGAAGCTTTATTATCATCTATAAATTTTTCTTTTCCAGATATAATATTTTTATTTCCACTAAAAAATAATAATTGTTTTTTCTTAATTATTGTTCTTTGATACAATAATAGTTGAACATCTTGTTTAGATTTTATAAGCTTCTTTAAATCATCTAAAACTTTTATACTAGTTCTTGAAGATAAAGTTATTTCAGATTTTATTTTATTATAAAAAATATTCATAATCTTTCTCCTATCCACTTAATATTAGATTTAATCTTTTTAGCAGGTATACCAGCATATATAGAATTATATTCATTAAACTTTTTTGATACTACAGAAGAATGAGCTAGTATAGAACCTTTAGGTATTCTTGTCCCTTTTAAAATAGTTGTATCCTCTCCAATCCACACATCATCTTCAACAGTAATACTATCAGCATAATTTATTCTATGTTCAGTATTAATATCTAAAATAGAATGAGAGTCTGAAGTTCTCATTAGTGTTTTTGATACTAAACAGTTATTTCCTATACTAATATATATATTATTTTCTTGAGCGAATAGTCTTGACTCAAAATTAGTCATAATAGTGTTTTCTCCGATATAAATATATGAATTATTTCCTTTGATTTGTAATTTACCAACAATTTTGCTATTCTTACCTATAAATATTTTATTATTATGTCCATTAATATCAAAGTTAACTCTATCTAAAATAACTTTTTCTGATATATAAATACTATTATAAGAACCTTTTATATTTAATCTAGATAATTTTTTCTTATCCATTCCATAGCAGTAAACAACATTAGTGTTTAAGTATCTCTCATCAATAACGAAAGATTTAAAAGGTTGTTGATATTTTTTTAAATTATAATTACTATGAAATCTAGAAATCATAATATTATCAACAGTATAAATATTTTTTTCTTTAGTATTAAAACAATAGACTAAATTATTTATATATTCTTGATTTATTGTAATAGAATGATTAATTTCAATAGATACTATGCTTGATAAATTTAAATATGTATTTACTTTCTTTAAAGAATTGGTATTATTTTTTCCTATAAGTATTATTCTATGATATTTGTGATTATATCGTTTCTTACAAAACTCTAATAAAGTATTTTGATTATCATATATATATAATAATGTATTAAAAGAAAATTTCTTTTCTAGATAAGTAAGTATTGAATCCCTTATAGAGTTTTTCTCTATAAATATGATTTTTTTTCCTGTCCTTTCCAAAGATAGAAAAATAAATAGTTTTTCCTTTCGTGAAAGTTCAATATCAAATATACCGCTTAAATACTCTTCAAATTGGATACTATTAGAAGACTCATTGCCTTCTAAAGATTCTATATATTTATTTAAATTCATATTGTAACCTCAACTTATAGAAGATATTAAAGTATTCTTCTGTTATATTTTCTAATAAATAAGATTCAGCTTTCTTGTCATAAAAACTATAATTAATTAGACTTTTAATAATTTCATAATCATCAAAAAATAAAATCTCTGAAAGTTTTTTTGCTACTTCTGGGAAAAATGAATTATTATAATGAGTGGAATTCAACATAATTTCATCATATTTAAAACTATTTATAAAACTATTTGGATTTAGAAAGAAAAAATTTTCTTTATTTTTTGAAAATTCATCCAAATAAATATTAATTAATTCACGATTCTTTATAACTATATCTTCTGGTTGTATATAACCAACTAAAATTATCTTTTTACCTTTAAATAACTTCTCTAATTCTATTAGTTTTAGATTAAATTCATTTTCATTTAAAGTGTATTCTTCTACATTACAGAATTTTAAATATTGACTCCTATTTAAGATATTTCTTTTATATAAATCGTATAGACCTAACTGAGAATAAATATTATTATCTATAATATTTTCCTTTAAAGAACTAATCTCAATAACTATAAATTCACTACTATTACATATCAATGATGCAGAAGTTTTACTAACTAAATCATCATAAATTTTTCTAGCATTTTTAGAATCTGCTATTAAATATTTAAAATCATCATATTCTAATAATAATTCTTTTTTAATAATTTTATTTTTTTGTATCACTTCTGATATAGTATGAGTATAAAAATCACCTTGAATATTTATTAGTTGCACTAAACCAATATTTTCCAATATTTTCATTGCTTCAAAAACACGACAAGAACCATACACATCAACTTTCATTCAAAAACCTCTATTCTTTTTTTTATACTATCTATAATAATATTTTTTTGAATTTTAACTAGCTTTTTATTTAAAATAGCATTTTCAATAACATTAACCGATTGTTCAATATCAGAATAATCTAAAGTACCAAGTACTTTTTTATCTAGAATATAATCAAACCATTTAGATTCTTGCAGTCTATCAATAGTTTCACTCTTAAATCTATATTTTATAACCTTTGCAGGTACACCACCTACTATTGCATAAGGTGGTACATCTTTTGTTACTACAGAATTAGATGCTATTATTGCTCCATTACCCACAGTTACCCCCCCCCATAATCATAGCTCTTCTTCCTATCCAAACATCATTGCCAATTTTCACATTATTTTGAGTATGATTATTTACTGGTTTTACTTTTATATTTTGAAAAGATTCTATATTACTAAATCCTCCATTATCACCGAAAACAAAACCACTAGTACTTAAATAGTTTGTAGGGTGATTAAAAGGATTAATAATTACTTCAGCAGATATTGAACAATAATTTCCAATCTTAGTATTTCTTATTTCACACTTTTTACCAAAATATGTAAATGACCCAACCATACACTCACCTTTAATTACACAATCTTGAAAAGAAATAGGAGAAGATATTTTTAAAGTTTTATTTACTTTTAACAAATCTATATTTATATTTATATAAAGTGATTTAACACTTTTTTGAGTATAATCGTAAATCATCTATGTTCCACAATATACTCAATACATTCATTAATATCACAAACCCTATCAAGCTTAGGAGAGTAATATCTACTATATTCTATATAAGAAACATAAAACACCTCTTCTATAGTTCTTTTTTTAGTTCTTCTATCAAGTTTCTTTTTATCATTGGTAATACCCCAATTAGCATAAAAAGGGATACCATAACAATTAACTTCCTTACCATAAAGAAGTGCTTCAAAACCTAGACCAGAACTACATACATAAACTTTATCACATAACTTAACTAATTGATGAGGGTGAATATCATAATCTATCAAGTAAACATTTTTCATATCTTTTGTATATCCGACTTTTGAATCATCATAGTATGATCCTTTACCACCTTTTATAGCATCAGGATGTCTTTTTATAATTATGTCACTATCTGGATTTTCATTTATTGCATCTATTAGCATATTTTGAAAATCTTTTTCATCTGCCATTGCTGCAGGAACAGATTGATCTCCATATCTTTGGTCTATTATTAAAACTTTAGATTTTCCTTCTGTACCAAATTTAACTGGTAAAAAAGGTGAATCATTATATTTTGAGATATTATTCTTTACAATATTTTCTATTGCTTTTTTAGCTTCATCAATTTGAGTATTACTATAAATAATATCTGAATTTAGTGCTTTTTCAAAATTTGAAATACCATGAGCATCATAATAAGCAGTTTTACCACATAAAGAGATAGATAGACCAGCTTCACCACTAAGACCAATCCCAACTGAACGGATAAAACCATCTTCTATGATAAATGGAGTTTTTCCAAAGTTCTTCATAAGTAAACTAAGTGATTTTTTAGTCTTTGATGATGTAATTCCCCATTGTATAAACTTATCACAAGTAGATGCTTTTAGATTATCTTTTGGTGTTATAATATTTTTTGCATTCAACATTTTTGGTAAATATTTTGCACTATTTTTAAGTAAGGCTGTATTAGATATAGCTATGTTCTCTACTATGTCATTAAATAAATCCTCTTTCTTTATAATTTCACTATTTAAAGTATTTTCTAAATACTCTTTTATTCGTATTGCTGACTTACCATCAAAATTTCCAGAAGATAAATTTTCTTTTGCCCAAGATAAATCTAAATTAATTTCTTGTTTATTTAACAATTTAGTTATCTTATCAAAAAGTGTATCTTTTGATGTAGCAAAAGGTAATCCTATATTATTCCAAATTTGTTCAAATTCTATATATTTTGTAGATATTGCAGGTGTATTTAGTAAAACTGCTTCAAATAACATAGTACTGTTTATAGAAAAAATAATATCACTATGATAAATTGACTCTTCTGGTGGAGTTAAGTACTCTCTTGATATATCTATAACAAAATTTTGATTATTCTCAATTCTATCTCTATCTACTCTAAATAAAGTATTTACTTTAGCAGGAGCTTCCCTTAATATTAATTGAATATCATTTATATCACAATAATCCATTATATCATTGATTGCTTCTCTTTGTTTATTTATAGCAATTTTTTGTTCAACCTGTACATCCATAGGTTGTAATGCATAAAGAAATATTTTTTTATCTGAATCAAGTCCGTATATATGACAAAATTCATCTTTAGATATAAGAGGTTTATAATTATGATATATGTCAAATTTAGGTGTACCTAATGATAAAATTTTATTTTTTTCAACACCTCTACTTATAAATATATCTTTTTGTAATTTACCCCATGTGATTATATTATCACAAATAGGTATTCTTATATTTGTACTTTCATGCCAATAATATTTATTTTTATCTAAAAATACAGATTCATGAGGTACTAAAAAAGTCTTTATATTTAATTCTTTACATACTTTTACAAGTATTCTCATAATAGGATGCCAATCAAATGTAACAATAACACCAGATATATTGTTTTTTAACAAAATTAAATGTTTAAGTAAAAGTTTTCTATACTTTTCTGGATTATTTTGTGCATATTTTGATAAGAAACCTCTTTTTTCATCATCAAAATCTTTCAATAGCTTTAATGGCAAAATATTATATTTTTTTGATATATTTATCTGTTTAATTAATTTATCTCCATGTGTTTTCATCCATGGTAAATAAATAAATGTAGATATTTCATTATCTATTTTATAGTCTGGTTCTAATATGTTATTTTCAATAGTATTACTATGTAAAATAGTTTCTTTTATTTTTGCAATTGGCTTTTTTGCAATTGGCTTTTTTGCAATTGGTTTCTTGATAGCATCCCTAAAAAATAAAATAGGATTATTAATTAATTTTGTAAACTTACTCATATTCTAATACCCCAATACATCTTGAATCTTAAATATATCATCAACAGTTTTGTATAGATTATCTATAGTAAGCATATTTGGTCCATCACTAAGTGCTATACTAGGGTCAAAATGTGTCTCAAAGAAAAATCCATCTACACCTACAGCTGCTGCTGCTTTTGCTAAGCTTGGTACTACGGCACTATTTCCACCTGTAGTAGAACCTGTACTAGGTACTTGTGCTGAGTGTGTTGCATCAAATATTACAGGGGCATATTCTCTCATAGCTATTAAATTTTTCATATCTACTACAAGCGAACCATAACCAAATACATTTCCTCTTTCACAAAGCCATACATTATTTTGTTTTGAAGTTTCATAGTTTACTTCATCTATTCCTCTAGTCTTTAGTACTTTAGCTACAGGATGTTTCATCGCATCACTTGCTAAAAACTGACCTTTTTTGATGTTTATTTTTGCGTTTGTTTTAGCTGAAGCTACTAACAAATCTGTCTGCCTACACAAGAAAGCAGGTATTTGTATCACATCTACAACCTCTGCTATTGGTACTACTTGACATGATTCATGTACATCTGTTACAAGTGAGTATCCAAAAGTATCTTTTACTTCTTGAAGTATTTTAAGACCCTCATCAAGTCCAGGACCTCTAAAACTATCTAATGATGTTCTATTTGCTTTGTCAAAACTAGCTTTAAAATAGAACTCTATTCTTTTATCTTCTTGAAGATTTTTGAGTTCCTCAGCTATTTTCATAACATTATCACGATTCTCAATTACACATGGACCAGTAAGTAGTATCATTTATTTTTCCTTATTTGATTTATTATTATTTTTTCTAGCAATTTATTTGACCACAAAATAAAATCAGCCAAATCTCTCAACGCACCCTCTCCACCTTTAGAAACTGTTACATAATCTACATATTTTTTGATATATCTTCTTGCATCATTTGGCGTTGCACTTAATCCACATCTAGTAAGTATGGGTAAGTCTATGATGTCATCACCTATATATGCTATATGTTTATCTTTTAAGTTGTATTTTTCTTTTATCTTTTCATATTGAACTAACTTATCTGATGAACCATGGTAGTGAAAATCAAGCTTCAACTCTTCACATCTATTTTTCACTACTTGTGAGTCTCTGCCTGTTATAGCACCTACTATAAAACCAGCTTTTTTTAGATGAGAAATTATTTGACCATCTTTTACATTAAATCGTTTTATTTCCATTCCTGAATTATCGTAAATAATCCCACCATCGGTAAGCACCCCATCTACATCAAAAGCTATAAGTTTGATTTTTTTTGCTTTAGTTGCTATTGACATTTCATTATCTCCCTTACTCTTTCTAAATCTTCTTGTATATCTACTCCTACTGGCTTATAATTGGTTTCTATCATCCTTATTTTAAAACCATTTTCAAGCACTCTTAACTGCTCAAGTTTTTCTAGTTTTTCTAGGTATGTTTGTTCCATAGTTGCATACTTTTTTAAAAAGTGCTTTTTATAGCCATATATACCTATATGCTTATAAAATTTCAGAGCATTAGGTATTGTTGAATGATGTTCTAACAAAGTATTCCAATCATCTCTATGATGTGGAATGATAGAACGGGAAAAGTAAAGTGCCTTTGAGTTATTATCTACTGTAACTTTTACAGAATTTACAGATTTTAACTCATCTGTAGTATCAATCTTATGCATAGCACTTACCATCTCAATATCTTCCTCCTTTAAAACTTCAGCAAGTTCTGAAATAAGAAAAGGATCAATAAGAGGTTCATCACCTTGAACATTAACAACATAATCACAACTTATTTGAGATACTGCTTCTGCTAACCTATCTGTTCCAGATTTATGCTTATCACTTGTCATTACTATATTGGTCGTAAATTTTTCACAAATACTTTTTACTTCTTGTGAATCAGTAGCTATGTAAACTTCATCTATATTTTTAGCTTTTAAAGAAGCCTCATAAACATGTTGAATCATAGGCTTTGAACAAATATTTAATAGTACCTTTCTTGGTAATCTAGTTGAATCCAAACGAGCTGGGATAATAACAACAGTTTTCATTAAACACTTCCCATATCGTAAATTTGAACTACTCCAACTACACTACTATCTTCAACAACTATCAATTCATTGATTTTATTTTTTAACATAAATTCTTCTGCGTCTATTGCCATTACATCAGGCTGTATTGTTTTAGGATTTGTAGTCATCATATCACTAGCCTTAAAATCAAAACGGCTTTTACTATCTTTTTGTAATGATCTTCTCAAATCTCCATCTGTAATTATCCCAGATGTTTTTTCATTGTCTTGAACTATACAAAGTCCAAGTTTACCTTGAGAAATACTTTGAATTACAGTTACAAAATCATCCTGACTTGAAACAATAGGAAGATTGTTAGTATGCATAATATCTTTTACTTTTGTAAGTAACTTTCTTCCAAGACTTCCACCAGGATGAAACATTGCAAAATTTTCTGGTTTAAAATTTTTCTTTACCATTAAAGCAGCAGCAATAGCATCACCCATTGCCAATGTTACTGTAGTAGATGACATAGGTGCTAATGATAAAGGACAAGCTTCATTTTTAATAGATATATCTAAAAAATAATCGGCATTTATCGCTAGTGTAGAGTTACTATTACCAGCCATTGCTATTAGCTTAATACCTCTATTTTTCACAAGTGGGATTATTTTTACTATCTCATCACTTTCACCTGAATTTGATATTGCTAAAAGAATATCATCAGATGTCAGCATCCCAAGATCTCCATGAACTGCTTCTGCAGGATGCATAAAAAAACTAGGTGTTCCAGTGCTTGCTAATGTAGCTGCAATCTTTTTACCTATATGACCAGATTTTCCCATTCCTGATATTACTAATCTACCTTTTAAATCTTTTATTAACTCGATAGACCTATTAAAATCATCTGTTAAAAGTTCTTTTAAGTCTATTATGGCTTGTGCCTCTTGCATAAAAATATCTTTTGCTATTTTTATAGATTCCATCTTATACTCTCCCTATAACCTAACCAAAACACCAGCACTAACTGCTATTTGGTAAAGTATTTGTGTTATATCTTTTGTTATTTGTAGATTCTTTGTATCTGGTTTTGTTAGTACCAGTATAGAATCACCTGCTTTTATTTTTAGATTTTGCTCTGAAAATATGCTGTTGTTGTACCTGCTTACTTTTCCTTTTTGGTCTATGATGAGTATGTTTTGTTTATCTGCACTGCTTGTTAGTCCTCCACATTGTTCTATGTACTTTTCTACATCCATTCCATCTACATAGCTGATGGCAGAGGGTATCGCTACATCACCTGCTATGGTTATGATATGTGTGTGTTTTGGT
>Ga0256837_1001792_pt1 | contig 14256 bp, 11 predicted proteins | sample 4562384metaG_FD_185976 | JGI IMG/M metagenome (GOLD analysis project Ga0256837, IMG submission 185976) | Hydrothermal vent microbial communities from Guaymas Basin, Mexico - 4561-384 | ecosystem: Environmental > Aquatic > Marine > Hydrothermal vents | place: Mexico: Guaymas Basin | collected... | reverse complement strand
CAACTTCCAGCCAGTCTAAATAAAATTCTTTTGGCAGGTTCCTGAATCTGTAACATGCATCAAGTGCTAAGTCGATTGCGGAATATTCTATATGGACTATTGCATGAAGTAAAACGGCTTTTTTTTCAGGTGTTTCAAATCCCCTGCGCCTTGGGACTCTTGCAGGGTGGACTATTTTGCAAAAGTCGGCGTAGCTTGGTTTTTCGAATATTTTAGGTATTTCGTTTGAAATGAAATTTAAATTTTCTTTATTTTCCCACAACTTATAAAACATGTCGAATTTTTGATTTTTATTACTGCATTTAATAATTTGCTCAACTTTTTTGTAAAAAGACATCTTTTTCCCTTTTTTTGTGCTACAATTTTCAAAAGCGTTATATTTTGATATATATAACCGTTTCACAATTTTTTAATTATAGCAAAAGGTAGAAAATGTTAATCGACAAATATAATAGAACAATTGATTATATAAGGGTATCCGTTACAAGCAGGTGTAATTTCAGATGTCTTTACTGTATGCCCAATACCCCGTTTGAATGGGAACCACACGAGAATATTTTAAGATATGAGGAAATGTTTGAATTTTTGCGCCTTGCCATTGACGAAGGTGTAAATAAAATCCGTCTGACGGGCGGTGAGCCTCTTTTAAGAAAAGATTTGGATGTTTTTATTAAAATGCTTCATGATTACAAGCCCGAGCTTGATTTAGCACTTACAACAAACGGGTATTATCTTAAAGAGTATGCAAAAATATTAAAAGATGCGGGATTGAAACGTGTGAATATGTCGCTTGATTCCTTAAAGTCTGAAACGGCAGCAAAAATTGCTCAAAAAGATATGCTTACAAAAGTTTTGGAAGGTCTGAACGAAGCATTGAAAGCAGGTCTTAAAGTAAAACTCAATACCGTTGTAATGCAGGGTATTAACGACGGGGAAATACTGGATCTGCTTGATTTTGCAAAATCAAAAGCAGTGTGTATAAGGTTTATCGAATTTATGGAAAACGAAAGGGCATATCCGGGAATAAAGCGTGTGGATTCAAAAGTTATACTTGATAAGATAAAAGAAAAATATAACTTCAAAGAACTTCCGAAAGACAACAGTGCAAGCAGATATTTTGAAACGGAAGACGGATATGTTTTCGGTATAATCGAACCTCATAATAATGATTTTTGTAAAAGCTGCAACAGAATACGCCTTACAGCCGAGGGTTATTTGATTCCGTGTCTTTTCTTTACGGAAAGTTATAATATAAAAGGAGCCCTGAGGGAGGGAAATATTCAAAAAGCCGCGGAAATTTTAAAAGAAGTCGTTGTTAATAAACCGGAAAAAAACGATTGGCAGGAAAATGAGGTTTCAACAAGGGCGTTTTGGGAAACGGGAGGATAAAATGGAAAATGGACAATGGAAAATGTAAAATGAAACATGGAAAATTATAATTCAACATTCATAATTTTAATAACAACAAAGGAGGGGAATGAGCGAAATAAGAAAAGCCGCAAAAGCTATAAAAGAAGCAAAATACCTTTTAATAACCGCCGGAGCGGGGATGGGGGTTGACAGCGGACTTCCGGATTTTAGAGGAAATGAAGGGTTTTGGAAGGCTTATCCTGTTGCTCAGAAACTCGGGCTAAATTTTCAGGCGTTGGCAAATCCGAGATGGTTTGATATAAATCCTAAACTTGCCTGGGCGTTTTACGGCCACAGGCTCAATATGTATAGAAATACTACGCCTCATGAGGGATTTAACATACTTATCAATATGCCTAACGATAAATTTGTATTTACGTCAAATGTAGACGGACATTTTCAAAAAGTGGGTTTTAGTGAACTCAAAATTGTTGAAATTCATGGAAGTATCAATTATTTGCAGTGCAGTGAACCATGCAGTGAAAGTATTTGGGAAAATAACAAACATATAGAAATTGACGAAGAAAAGTTTGAAGCCCTTGATTTTCCGCTTTGTAAAAACTGCAAAACAATAGCCAGACCGAATATCTTGATGTTCAGCGATTTAAGGTTTGTAGATAAAAGAGTGAATTTACAGTTTGCCAGATTCGAATACTGGCTTTCCCAAATTGACGATAAACTTGTTATAATTGAAATCGGAGCGGGTAAAGCCGTGCCGACTGTCAGAAAGATGAGCGAAAAAATCAGAAGAAATTTTGATTCCACTCTTATCAGAATAAATCCGCTTGAAGCCGACGGTGCCGATATTCAGATAAAAAAGGGAGCACTTGAAGCATTAAAAGAAATCAGAAAATTTATTTAAAGGAAAAAAATGAAAAAATTTTTATTTACCGGGATGATTGTTGCGTTTGCGTTTGCTTTTAATTTAAACCAGACATACACATGTGAAACTTTGGGAATTAGTTTTAAAAAAAATAATAAAACTTACAATGTCGCCAATACTGTAAAAACTCAGAAACAGTTAAAAAAATCTTTAAAATTATTTTATAATATTCATGCTGAATTTAAAAATAAACAACTGATTTTGCAGATTGGAGAGCAAAATGATACGCTTGCTTATGTGAAAAATGTTAAAGGCAATGTTGAGTTATATGCCGAACAAAAAGGTAGATTATTTGTTTTAAGTGATGCCAATGTTTCTCAGATAGGATTAAGTATGCCTTCACAGGATTTAATTATATTTTATCAGTGTAAGTAAAAAAATAAGTTTTGAAGTTATTAGAAGTTAGTTAATTTTTTAAAAGGAATATATTTTATTTTTAGCATTTGAATTTAAAGTCTGTTTATAAACGGTTTAGATTCTTTTTTTATTATACGCAAAAAAAGGCTTGGGGTGAAAAGAAAAATTTTAATTGTTGAAGATGACGTGTCCTTAAACGAAACTGTTAAGGAATTTCTGGAATTTAACGGTTTTGAAACCGTTGGCGTATATGACGGAAACAGTGCCGTAAATATTGCGTATGAGGGAAATTTCGACGTTATACTGCTTGATGTAAAAATGCCAGGTATGAACGGTTTTGATGTTGCCAAAGAAATTAGGAAATTTTCCAATACACCGATTATTTTCATTACATCCCTTGATGGTGAAAAAGATGTTGAAAAAGGGTTTTTAAGCGGAGGGGACGATTATATAAGAAAGCCGTTTTCGCTTAAAGAACTGAAATTGAGAATTGAAGCCGTTTTAAGAAGGCTTTACTCAAACCATGAAAAAGTGGATTTGGGAGACGGATTTGAATTTGACATTAATAATAAAGAACTTTTCAAAAATTCTAAGCCCGTTCATTTAAAAACAAAAGTCGCCAAACTTTTAAATCTTTTTATAAAACATAAGGGAGAAGCGCTTGATAAAGAAACAATTTTCTCTGAAATATATGATTATGACGAAATTCCGAACGAAGCTTCTTTAAGGACTTTTGTAAAGACGTTAAGAAGCATACTCGGAAACGACAAAATACAAACAATAAAAGATGTAGGATATAAATTTGTCGGCTGAAAAAAAGAGTTTAAGAAGGTTTTTGTTTATATATATATTTTCCACACTGCTGTTGATCGGGATAGGAGAGTGGTTTTATTACAAATCCGCCGTGCGTGAAATATATGATAAACAGTTTAATTATGTCTTAAACGAACTTAAGCTTGCAATTCCCCAGAGTATGTTCGGATTTAGGTTTTATGACAACAAAAGCGATATTAATATTTCAATATATAAAAACGAAACATTAATATATGGTAAAGAGCTAAAAAGAAAAGACAAAGAATGCTGGATTGATAACGGTATTATCTATTGCCGCAGTGAACTTCCTAGACGATGGGGAAAAATTGAGTTTGTGGGATATAAAAAATTTGATTTTTCACCTGTTGATAACTTAAGAAAACAGATTCTTTTATCTAACGTGTTTATTTTAATATTTTTAATTGTTATTGCTTATGTGTTAGGGAAAATGTTTTTAAAGCCGGTGAGGGACACCATAAAAAACCTTGAAAATTTTATCCGTGACGCTACGCATGAGATGAATACGCCAATCAGTGTTATTCTTACGAATATAGAAATGCTTAAAATGAAAAAAATTGAATCAAAAGAGATTCAAAGAATAGAATCTTCGGCAAAAAGGCTTGAGAAAATTTTTAAGGACCTTACTTTTGTGAGGCTAAATCACAACCGGAAAAAAGAAATAATATCCGTTAATCTCAAAGATATAATAAATGAGCGGGTTGAAATGTGTAAGACGTTTATTGAAAATAAAAAAATAAAAATAATTAAAGAGTGTGAGGATTTTGTTGTTAAGGCTGACAGGGAAGATATAAACAGACTCATTGACAATCTGCTCTCAAACGCCGTCAAATATTCGCCTCAAAACGAAACCGTGTATTTATCTCTTAAAAACGGTGTTTTTTGTATATCAAACAGAGGGAAAATAAAAAATTTAAATAAAATTACCAAAAAATTTTACAGGGAAAACCAAAACGAAGGCGGATTTGGGCTTGGGCTTTATATAGTCAAAAAAATCTGTGAAAATTACGGATATAAACTTGACATAAAAAGCGAAAACGGATTTGTAAAAATAACCGTTGAGTTTAAATAGAACATTCTTTGAGAGCAGGCAGGTCGATTTTTAACTTTTTAATTTCATTTAAAGCCGCTTTTTTAAACCCTTCAACCTTTTTAACTGAATAAAGCACCTTTTTGCCGTCTCTTTTAGCATTCAAAAACCCTGCTTCTTTAAGTATTTTAAGATGTCTTGAGAGGCGGGACTGAAGCATATTAAAACTTGCTTCAAGCTCGCATACGCAGCGTTCGTTGTGCAGAAGCAGAAATTTTAATATCTTAATTCTAGTTTCGTCTTTAAGGGTGGATACGGTTTTTAAAAACTCATCCATTTTCAGCCTTTGAATATGTTTTTTATGTTTTTAAGGGTGTTTATAAAAGTTATACTCCACATAAAAAATAATAACCAAAATATTCCAAATCCCAAAATGTCTATTATTTCAATATTAAGGGTTTTTGCTATTAAATGCGTTGATGCCGTAAAAGCCCCTAGCGGGAATATAAACGCCCACCAGGCCATTGAGTAGTTAAGCTCGTGTTTTTTAATGTATCTTATTGTCATTATTATTGACATTACAAGCCACCAAAGCCCGAATCCCCAAAAAAGCAGCGCAAAAACATAAAAGGGCTCTTTAACGGTTATAAATGATGTTTTTGAAACAATATTTATCAAAGCTATGTTTCCCGCCCCAATCGGACCTAAGTTAATCCATACGGTAGGTGCCACCTTTCCTGGAAGTGGAGAGTGAAGGATTAGTCTGTAAACGATAACCGCCAGAAGTGCAAGATAAAGAAAAAATCCTCCTCCCCATCCGAGAACGTTTATCAATGTAATTATTTCCTGATAAATCCCAGTATTTAAAGGTTCAAAAAATGCACCGGCTATAGGTATTACTATTAATCCCACAGGCGGAATATACCATCCGGGATTGACATGATGAATTTCGATATTTTCATGACAGAACATTATAAATGAGATTAAAAACGCAAAAAATATAGTAAGCAAAGCCCCCGCCAGCCAGAAAATTTCGGCTAATTTAATATTGTTGAAAATAATGATAAACCCTCCCGCAATTACAAGCATCGCCACGGCTATTGTAGGGTAAAACGCCGAAATCATTGGATGGAATAGGTCTTTTTTAGCATTTTCAAAAAATAAAAGCCATCTTAAAGTCCACAAAACTAAAAAAACAAAAAACATACCGATATTAAAATAAAAAAGTATTTTTGAAAGGGATAGTAAAACAGGTAAATATCCGCTGAAAAGCTTACAACTGATAGCAAGTATTCCTGTTCCCATTATACTTGCAAACCATGACGGTGCGAAATTTTTAATGTAATCCATAAACAACCTCCTCTTTTTTTTGTATTATATCACTAAATTATAAACATATCAAGATAACTTGATATATATGTGACTATAATCTTTATTTTAAAAGTAATTTGTTATTGGTGTATTGGTTATTGAAGTTGTTGAGGTTAGTTGGGATTGTTAAAGTTATTAATTTTCCATTCTCAATTCTCCATTTATATTGTTTACTTTTTCCTAAAAAATAACGTTGAAAATGTAAGTTTATATTCGGTTTAATTTGGAGTTATACAATTTGAATGTAAAAAAACAAAAAGGAGTTTACAATGAAAAGATTGGCAATAGCTACATTATTAGCGGCAAGTTTATTCGGATTTAATGCAATAAGCGGTGCAAATGTTAACAGTAATCAAACAAATTCTTCATCTTATTACAATATACCGGTTGTTAAAGGTAAAGTTTTGAAAGCTTACGTGCAAAGAGGATACGGAAGACGGGGATATGACTGGCTTTTTATGGATGTTAAAGCTGATAACGGTAAAGTTTATAAAATAGGTATTGCACCTACGTTTGTTTTGTCTAACCTTCCGGTAAAAGAGGGTGATATTGTCGAAATAAGAGGAATTACCCCTCCTTATTGGCCGCAGGGTGTGTTAAAAGCCTGGGATATTAACGATTTGACTCAAAAAAAAGATTATCCGATAGCGGGATATGGCAGAGGATATGGTAGAGGTCCCGGCTGGAAATGGAGATAAGGTAAAAAGATGGAAAATAAAGATATTTACAAAATCATTCTTTTAATTTTTCTTTTTTTCCTTTTAATTCCGTTTTTTAAACTGCTGATTTTTAAAGTGTTCGGTGTAGGGCATTTTGGATGGAGCGGCTATGGATTTGGAAGATGTGGATGTTGCAGATGGTGGTAACACCAATCCCAATAAATTTAATAATAGCGTTTCAGATAAAAAATCTTAATATATACTCAAAAACTCCTAATTATCAATGTTGTGTTCAATGTTGAAAATATCATTGAAATATAAAATTTATAAAATTACAGAAAATTATATAAAGTAAAAATTTAAAATGACGATTATATATTGAAGTGGCAAGGATGTCACTATTAAAACAACTAAAAGGAGTTAGTTATGGGATTTAGAATTAACACAAATGTAGCTGCGTTAAATGCACACGCAGCAGGTTCGGCAAATAATAGAGCGTTAAGCAGTTCTTTGGAAAAACTTTCAACAGGACTTAGAATTAACAAAGCCGCAGATGATGCATCAGGGCTTCAAATTGCAGATGCACTGAGAAATCAGTCAGATTCATTGGGTCAGGCTATAAGCAATGCAAATGACGCTATCGGTGTTATGCAGATTGCCGATAAAGCAATGGACGAACAGACTAAAATATTAAATACAATTAAAGTTAAAGCAACTCAGGCTGCTCAGGACGGACAAAGTGCAGATTCAAGGAAAGCACTTCAAGGGGATATTACAAGACTTATGGAAGAGCTTGACAATATTGCCGGAACAACAAATTATAACGGTAAAAACCTTTTAAGCGGTAACTTTACTAACCAAAAATTTCAAATCGGGGCATATTCTGATCAAACAGTTATAGCAAGTATTGCCGCAACATCATCAGATAAAATAGGTAATACAAGATTTGAAACTGGTAAACTAATTACAGCTGCTTCAAATGTATCATTAACATTTAAAGCTGTGGACGGTGTGCACGATGTAAAACTTGAAAGTGTTGCCATATCATTCAGTGCCGGAACAGGTGTCGGTGTTTTAGCTGAAACAATTAATAAAAACAGTGATAAAACAGGAGTAAAAGCGTCTTGGCAAGTTCTTACTACAGGTAAAGATGCTGTAGCGAGTGGTGATATTACAGGTTTAACAATTAATAATATTAAAATAGGTGATATTAAAGGTGTGCAGGCAAACGACAGCGACGGTAAACTTGTTGCCGCAATTAACGCCGTAAAAGATCAGACAGGAGTTGAAGCGTATATCGATAACGAAGGTAGATTGAATCTTAGAAGTTTAGACGGTAGAGGAATTCATGTGTCTGCATCTGCCGGATTAAGCGATAAAGCAAATATAACTATGACTGATAATTTCGGAAGAGTTACACTTACAAGACTTGACGCAAGGGATATTGTTGTATCAGGAACAGGTGCAGGGCTTAGTGCAGGTGTTGCGGAAGCAACAGTAAACTTAAGAGCAATTAAAGGAAACTTTAAAGTTGACGTAGCAAGTGCTATGGGATTCTTTGGTAATGCCAATCAAAAATCTGTAATGGTAGGAACTACTTCATATGTGGGTGCAGGGGTTACAACACTTAAAGGTGCTATGGCTGTAATGGATATAGCGGACAGTGCTGCTAAACTTCTTGATAAAATTAGAGCTGATATAGGTTCGGTTCAGAATCAGTTGGTAAGCACAATCAACAATATTTCAGTAACACAGGTAAACGTAAAAGCTGCGGAATCACAAATAAGAGATGTGGATTTTGCACAAGAAACAGCAAATTTCCAAAAACACAATCTTCTTGCACAGTCAGGAAGCTATGCTCTGTCTCAGGCAAATGCCGCTCAGCAAAATGTTATGAGATTATTACAATAATTTTTCTCCCTTTTTTGGGGGAAGAGTTAAAAGTAAAATGTTAAAAATAAAGAATGAAAAAAAATTAAATTAACAAGTTTTTATTAAGAAGTGACAGACACTAAATAGCTTGTAGGCATATAATCCCTTTTTAATAACTGATGTTACGCACTATGAATACAATATAGTGCGTAACATCAGTTATTAATGATATTGTTAAGCGAGGGAAGGTAATGATTTAAATGTTTTTTTATTTTTGGAACATAATTTGCTGCTCCTTTGAAAAATAAAGGAGTATTGTAATGGGATTTAGGATTAATACAAACGTAGCTGCGTTAAACGCACACGCAGCAGGTTCGGCAAATAATAGAGCGTTAAGCAGTTCTTTGGAAAAACTTTCAACAGGACTTAGAATTAACAAAGCCGCAGATGATGCATCAGGACTTCAAATTGCAGATGCACTGAGGAATCAGTCAGATTCATTGGGTCAGGCTATAAGCAATGCAAATGACGCTATCGGGCTTTTTCAGATTGCCGATAAAGCAATGGACGAACAGGTAAAAATTCTTAATACAATTAAAGTAAAAGCAACTCAGGCTGCTCAGGACGGACAAAGTGCAGATTCAAGAAAAGCACTTCAAGGGGATATTACAAGACTTATGGAAGAACTTGACAATATCGCCGGAACAACAAACTATAACGGAATGAGTTTATTGAGCGGAAGATTCACTAATAAAGAATTTCAAATCGGTGCATATTCCAACCAGTCTGTTTATGCGTCAATAGGTTCTACGAGTTCTGACAAAATAGGTAATACAAGATTTGAAACAGGTGAAGTAATTGCATCAGCGTCAAATGTAACATTAACATTTAAAGCTGTGGACGGTGTGCACGATGTAAAACTTGAAAGTGTTGCCATATCATTCAGTGCCGGAACAGGTGTCGGTGTTTTAGCTGAAACAATTAATAAAAACTCAGACAAAATCGGAGTAAAAGCGTCTTGGCAAGTTCTTACTACAGGTAAAGATGCTGTAGCGAGTGGTGATATTACAGGTTTAACAATTAATAACGTTCAAATAGGTGATATTAAAGGTGTAAAAGCAAACGACAGCGACGGTAAATTAGTGGCTGCCATTAATGCCGTAAAAGACCAGACAGGTGTTGAGGCATATATCGATAACGAAGGTAGATTGAATCTTAGAAGTTTAGATGGTAGAGGAATTCATGTGTCTGCATCTGCCGGACTAAATGATAAAGCAAATATAACTATGACTGATAATTTCGGAAGAGTTACACTTACAAGACTTGACGCAAGGGATATTGTCGTATCAGGAGCAGGTGCAGGGCTTAGTGCGAGCAGTGAATCAACAATAAATTTAAGGGCAATAAAAGGCAATTTCAGTGTAGATCAGGCAAGTGCTATGGGATTCTTTGGTAATGCCAATCAAAAATCTGTAATGGTAGGAACTACTTCATATGTAGGTGCAGGGGTTACAACACTTAAAGGTGCTATGGCTGTAATGGATATAGCGGACAGTGCTGCTAAACTTCTTGATAAAATTAGAGCTGATATAGGTTCGGTTCAGAATCAGTTGGTAAGCACAATCAACAATATTTCAGTAACACAGGTAAACGTAAAAGCTGCGGAATCACAAATAAGAGATGTGGATTTTGCACAAGAAACAGCAAATTTCCAAAAACACAATCTTCTTGCACAGTCAGGAAGCTATGCTCTGTCTCAGGCAAATGCCGCTCAGCAAAATGTTATGAAGTTACTTCAATAAAAGAGCTTTTTGCTCTTTTTATTTAAACTGTTTCAGTATCTGTCACCCATATAATAAAGTTTTTTCTAATCGACTTTACGTAGTTATACCATTGCCAAAAATAAATCTTACATTTGTTTTTGATGGAAAAGATGGGGAAAAGAAAAGATGTGGGAAAGAGAAGGTATGTAAACTTTAACATTAATTTTGGTGTAAAAATTTTTTATTTTATCGGTTCAAAAGGTAAATTTCTTTTTTTCAGTTCTTTTTCAAGATTTGTAATGGATCTTTCAATTACGATTCTTTCTGCGTTTATAGTTCCCGCTAGTTCAAACAACCAGTATTTGTGTTTCATAATCCAGTCTATTAATTTTGCTTTTTTTTCTATTTCCGTGTTTGACGGGGCAACCTGGATTTTTGCCAATTCCATTTCGTGATGCATAAGTGAGCTTTGCACGACTTCCCCGTATTGGCTGTAAAAAGTTTTTGTTTCTATTTTTGTTTTGATTTTGTCTATTTCATCTGAAAGTCTGATTAATCTATCATGATTTATTTTATCCAATTTATTTTCATTTTTAAATTTTTCTAATTTTTCACATTCTTTTGCGATTTTTAGAAATAATTTTTCTATTCTTTTTTGAAGTTTTGAGCCGTAAATATAAATATTAGAATATTTTTTATGTGTTTTTTGCAATAGTCTATTTATTGTTTTATTCTTAGTGTTTACGAATTTTAGAGGCTGTTTTTTTATTTTTGGAATCTGTTTTATTATTTCTTTAAAAGGTGTTTCTATCGCCCCTTCAATTCTGGCTCCACCTTCTGTTGAGTTGTATGTTTTAAAACCTTCTTGGGATGAAATATAAATATCTCTTTCAAAAAAGTTTCTAAACATTGTCCATACTTTTGTAGTCCTGATGGTTCCGTTTCCTCCGTAAGCCGTTACGTATTCGTCCGTTTCTTTGAATTTTACTTCTTCTTCTCCGTATACATGACCGTTTGCGTGGGATTTTCCGTCTTGAGCGTATGCTAAATCCTGACCTATTAATATAATGTTTTTTATATCCGATGCATAAGCAAATTCATATGCCATGTTAGCTGCACTCATTCCTATTCCCAAATAACCGTAGTCGTTTAATTTTAAAAATTTTGTAAAATAAAACGGTCTCATTACTAAGCATTTTTTGCCGTGAGAGTTTTTTAGGACTTTTTCGTGTTGCAAGGAAGCGTGAAGCATCACTATGTCTTTTTGAAATTTTTTGGATGTTTTTTCGAAAAATTTTGCTGTTTCTTCGACTCTTTCAAGTGAAGTTACAAAATCCGGTTTAATATTCCATTTTTCAAGAATAGGCATGCTCGCATCCACACTTATTATAGTTACATAATCCTGAATTTCTTTAAGTAAAGGGAGCTGTTTTTCAAGTGACGGTCCAGTTGAAACTATTACGGCGTAATCCGTCCTTCTTTTATTTTTGAGTGCAAATTTACGGAAAGGTATGTTTTTTAACATTTCCGGTGTGTTTTTAATGTGTTGTTCAATACCTATTAAAGTATCTATACTGCTGTTGCCAAGGTTGTTTACAGACTGTTTTATAGCCCTTAAATTTAATTTGTTGAGCTCTAAAATGTTTTCGTAAAAAAACTTTTCGTAATATTTTGAGTAAATATGCAGTTGATACAGTTTATTGAAAACCTGAATATCCGGATTGTCAAATATTTTTATTGCCCGGGCATAATTATATTCAAGCGGATTTATGAAAGTTATTTTTTCATTTGTTATTTCTTCGCTTAGATCAACAATATTTAAAGCAATATATAATATTTCTAAATTCGGCTCATAAACAGTTATATGTTGATGTGAAGGGTTTGCGAAAAGAAGTTTTATAAAAATTCCGTTTCCAATACCGTAAAAAAACAAAACGGGATATCTTTCATATTTTTTAAATTCATCTCTTTTTCCCTCTATTTCGCTTAAAGGCTGTGTTTCATAAATGGGATAATGACGTTTTTTATCAATGATATTTAAATTGATATTGTCGGAACCCTGCTGTATTACTTCAAAATTTTCATGTGTCTTTAAAGAAAAAAGTTTTGATGCAAGTTTTTCATCTTTTTCCAATAATGCTTTTATGTTTTTTTCAAAAATTTTTGACATTATATCCCTTTTTGTTATTATATCGGTAATTTTGATAAAATTATAACATTAATGAACACAACAGGATGAAAAATGAATTTACAAGAGATAAAAAATAAAAACGATTTAATATATTTAGTAGATATGGTGTTAAATAACCGAATTGATATTGATAATAAAAGAGATTTTTTACTGTTTTTAAGAAAAAAAATTATTGAACTTTTATTAAAAAATGGAGATATCCCTAAGAGTGAATGGGTAAATTTGTATTTTTTAACGGATAATGTGGAATTTGGAGAAGATGAATTTATTTCCCAAAACATTAAAGCGTTGGAAAATTATTACAACAGTGCAACAATTGATGAAAAACTGCTGTTAAACAATGTGATTTTTATTTTGAAAATGTTTAATTCGGATGATTGGCTTGAAGAGTATGTTGAAAATTTTTTTAAATTAAATATTTATCAGATTAAGGATAAGAGCGAATTTAAGATTTTTTATGAATTTATGATGAAGCAAAAAGATGTTTTGAAACTGATAAACGCTGTTAAACGCATGGTTAACAATATGAAAAATTATGATTTGTACACCGTGAAAAACCTTTATGCGAATATGATTGTCGTGATGTGGAATATAAAGGCTTTGTTCGGTAATAAAATCTGGCTTGAGGTTTTTGACGATTTGGTTGGTCTGCTTGAATTTTTTATAAAAGAAAACAGGGTTGAAGAGCAGATGAATACGCATTTTTTTACATATCATGTTTACGGAAACAATATACAAACAATTAAAGAATGGCGTGTTTTTAATGAAAAAGTGGAAAAACCGGCAAGTGAATTTTATGCTAAATGGGGAAAAGAGAATTTATTGAAACCTTGTAAAAAAAGAGTGTCGCCTAAAAAGAAAAAAATCGGGTTTATAATTGACAGAATTGTAAATAATTCCCCTATGAAAGTTATTTATTCTCTTTTAAAAGCGTTGAGCGAAGATGAAAAATTCAATAAAGAGTATGAAACATACGTATATTCGATGTGTTATGCCGAAAAACAGGTTGATAATGAAGAATGGGTAAATAAAATTAAAAATTTGGGTATTAAGGTATATTCTACATGTGAAGATTTTAAGGAATACGGAATAATGTATCCCCATTTGGAAAAAGCCGTAAAACTTAGAGATAAAATAATAGAAGATAAAATAGATTATCTTGTTTCCACAGCATTCGGATATGATATTTCAAATTTTATTTTTTCAAACCGCTCCGCTCCTAAGCAGATATTCTGGTCTCACGGAAACTGCACCACCGATATAAAAAATATTGACCTTAGAATTTCGCATTTTTCACAGGAATGTGAGGAGTATGAATGGAAAATATTTAACGTGCCGATTGCCGAAGAATTTTTGATAGGAAGTGAAGAAGATAAGAAAAAAGCCGAAATGCTTAAAAAATCTCTTCTTGAAACTTACGGAAAAGATACGGTCTTTTTAGGTACAATCGGAAGATACGTAAAAATCGACAGTGACGAATATTTAAGTGTAGTTGCCGAAATTATGAAACAAAATCCTAATACAATATACCTTGCCTGCGGTAACGGAAATGTTGAGAGTATTAAAGAAAAACTTAAAAAATACGATATACCACCGAGCAGATTTGTTTTCACAGGGCTGGTAAATCCGCATATTTTCGGGTGGGTTATTGATATTTGGTGTGACAGTTTTCCTCTTAGACAAGGGCAAAGCAAAAATGAATATATTGCCAAAGGAGGAGTTGTAGTGTTTCTGGATAAATATTTGAATGATACTATTAGAGATTGGTATAAAGATAGTGATATAAATGTATGTGCAAAGGATATAAAAGATTATATTAGTTTAGTTAGTCTATATATCAATGATTTAAAAGAAAGAAAAAAAGTCTCAGATTTTCATAAATTGATATT
>Ga0256837_1001786_pt1 | contig 14279 bp, 17 predicted proteins | sample 4562384metaG_FD_185976 | JGI IMG/M metagenome (GOLD analysis project Ga0256837, IMG submission 185976) | Hydrothermal vent microbial communities from Guaymas Basin, Mexico - 4561-384 | ecosystem: Environmental > Aquatic > Marine > Hydrothermal vents | place: Mexico: Guaymas Basin | collected... | reverse complement strand
TATTTATTTAAATCTTCACCTACTAAAAATTGGGTAGGATTTACAAAAATTGAAACTACTACTATTTTATTTTCATTTCTTGCTTTTTTAATCAAAGATAAATGCCCTTCGTGTAAAGCACCCATAGTTGGTACAAATCCAACTTCTTTATTTTTTAATTCTTTTTGTAATTCATAAGGATTCTTTATTATTTTCATTTATTTCCTTTTTATGTTAAAATTATAAATATGATTATATCAAAAAGGATAGAAATGGATAGTTATGAATATTCAGAACTTATAAAAGATTTAGAAAATAAACTTGATAATATTGCAAAAATTATCAATCCAGAAGAACTTGGAAAAAGACTTACTGAAATTAGTAAACTTGAAAACGATGCTAATTTTTGGAATAACCCTAAAAATGTAGCAAAAATACAAAAAGAAAAAAACATTCTATCAAGAAAACTAAAAAAATATAAAGAAGCAAAACAAGCATTAGATGATAATAAAGATATGTATGAATTAGCAACACTTGAAGAAGATGAAGATACATTAAACGAAGTATTTAATGAATTACCAAATTTACAAGATAAAATAAAAGCCCTTGAGATTGAAGTAATGTTAAGTGGTGAGCACGATACAAATAATGCGATAGTTTCAATTCATCCTGGTGCTGGTGGGACAGAATCTCACGACTGGGCAAGTATTCTTTATAGAATGTATTTAAGATTTGCAGAAAAAAGAGGCTGGAAAGTAGAAACATTAGATTATCAAGATGGGGATGAAGCTGGAATTAAAGATGTATCATTTTTAGTAAAAGGCGAAAATGCTTATGGATATTTAAAAGCAGAAAATGGTATTCATAGACTTGTGAGAGTAAGCCCATTTGATAGTGCTGGAAGAAGACATACATCTTTTGCATCAGTTCAAGTTTCGCCCGAAATTGACGATGATATCGATATTGTAATAGAAGATAAAGATATTAGAATCGATACATATCGTGCAAGTGGAGCCGGAGGGCAACATATCAACAAAACTGAAAGTGCAGTTAGAATTACACATTTACCTACAAATGTAGTGGTTCAATGTCAAAATGGAAGAAGCCAACACCAAAATAAAGATACTGCTTTTAAAATGCTTAAATCAAGACTTTATGAATTAGAACTTGAAAAAAGAAAAGCAGAGGAAGAAGGAAAAGAAAAATCTGAAATTGGATGGGGACATCAAATTAGAAGTTATGTGCTATTTCCTTATCAACAAGTAAAAGATGTAAGAAGTGATAAAGCTTATTCACAAGTAGATAAAATACTTGATGGGGATTTAGATGAAATTATTGAAGATGTTTTAATTGCTGAAAGTAGCCAGTAATTTATTATTTTAAAAGGATAAAATTGAAAAAATCATTTTCTCTAATTGAATTAATTTTCACAATAGTAATTATTGGTTTTGTTTTTACTACTATACCAAAAATTATTTACACTACAAATGAAAGTCTAAAATTTACTTTAAAAGAAGATGGTATATTTAATATGATGACTGAAATTATAAATATTAGTTTTAAGGATTGGGATGAAAATGATACAAATAGTACAGATATATTATTAGCACAACATAAAAATATTTTAGAATGTAATTCAAGTGCAAATCCTTCTATTAGAATAGGAGGATTTTTTAGTGGCGATGAATATAGTAGAGTTTGTAGTAATGATTTAAACATGTCTTACATAGGCACAGATGATGGAGAAAATGACAATAATGAGTATGATGATATAGATGATTTTAATGGAACAGAAAATAATGCTACAAAAAATGGTAAAACAAGATATATAATATATACAAAAAATGGTTATAGTAATGAATGGAATGATTCAAATTATAATTACGACACACAATCATTTTCATATATATTTGGAACCAAAATGGATACAAATACATCAAATATAAAATATACTCATGTAATTTTATATGATGTTAAATATGACAGAAATATATCAAATGCAAAATATTGGAGTGCAAATATTGGGAAAGTTAAATTCATAGAGAGTGAACAATGGTAAAAAAAAGTTTTACATTAATAGAATTAATATTTGTAATTATTATTATATCTTTGATTAGTATTGGTAGTTTTAAAGCTATTCAAATGCTATATGAAAGATATTTCCAAGTTAATATTATTACTAAATTTTCTATTTTATCACAAACAACATTAGATCAAATAAGTTCTATTCTTTATTATAGAATTCCTTTAACTGCCATAGGATATTCATCTTCAGATGGTAATTTTAAACAATTACAAGATATAGATGATGATAAATACTCTATATTTGAATGGATTAGTGAATCATTTAATTCAAAAAAGCATATTGGATTAAAAAATATTAAATATGGATATACAGGCTTTATAGATTTAGATGCCAGTAATAAAGATACTTTAACTATAGTTACAAAAGATTTTAATATTACTGATGTTAATAAAACAGTAAATACAGTTTATAACAATAATCAAGATCTAAATAAAAGTGTGGCTATAATATTTGCTGGGAATTTAGATGAAGGTGAAATAGAAGCAGATTATAATAATTCTTTCGGTTGGCATGGATATGATCATAATAAAACTTATTTAATAAATAATTTTAAACAAGTTGGAAATGATGCTAATTTAACAATGACAAAAGATATTAATGGTAATAGAATATATGCTAAATATTATTTAGCATCTTCTGCCTTTGGGATTGCTAGAGGAATAGATATAAATAAAAGTGCTGAATGTATAAAAAAACTAAATATTTCTTCAGATAAAATAGATAATACATTATTTTTATTTTATAATTACAGACCATGGAATAAAGAAACATTTTGTGCAGATCCACATCAAAATAAATCTGAAACAACAGAAGGTAATGTATCTATATTAGCAAAAAATATAACTTATTTTGGTGTTAAAGCCATTAATAATCATATAGAGTTAAAAATTCAATTTTCAAAATATATCTTTAGAGGTAGTGATAAGAATATAACTTTAACGAAACAAAAGGCTACATTTTGAAAAAAGGTTTTGGTATTATAACGGCCCTACTAATTCTACTATTAGTCTCTTTTCTTTTAATGTTAGTCTTAAAAACCAGTAGTATAGGATTAAAACATTCTAGTGATACATATATAAAAGAACAAGCTGAATTATTTATGCTTACTACAATAGAAAATGCTATTATGTCTATAGAAGGTTATGAAAGAAATGATTCTTCCAAATGTCTAAAACACATATATTTTAAATCTAGTGATAATAGATTTGAATCAAATACCACTGTTTTAAGATACTATTGTTATGATACAGACAAATGTCCAAATTGTGATATTGCTAAAAAAATAAATACAGATAAATCTCAGGGTAATATAGTCTTATATACTGTAGTTCAAACTACTAATTCTTTGAGAAATGGTGGTAAAAAAATAAAAATTACAAAAGTTACAATACAAAAACCTTAAGGAATAAAATGAAATCTTTTACTTTAATAGAATTAATTTTTGTTATTGTTATAGTGGGAATAATTTCTATTGGTGCTATTAATGCTATTCCTGATAATACTTTAGAAAATAATACAAATTATATATATTCAAAAATTTTAGAAAAAAAAGCAAATAGTTTAGGACTAATAGCAAATATGGATAATGGAGAAGAAAATAGAACTGTTTGTATCACATTTACAAAAGAATGGATTAAAAATGATGAAAATTTTTCAAAAGTAAAATTTAATTTATCTAATAGAATAAAAATAATAGCACAAAATCCAACAATATGTTTTGATTATTTAAATAGACCTTATAAAGGTAAAATAAATTTGCTAACATTTAATAATTTATTGTATAATACTAGTGAAATAAATATAAGTTATAATAATAAACAAAAGAGTATAGTAATTTATCCAACGACAGGAGATATTGAAATAAAATGAGTCTTATTTATATAAAAAATAATAACTTTTATAAAAAAAGTGAAAATACTATTATTAAACTAGAAAAAATAGATATAAATAAAAAAGATATTATTACTTCTTCTTTAGAATTAAAAAATAGTATATCTATTACATATAAATTACCAATGTCTATTCCTAAAGAACAATTATTATCTGAGGCTGAAATATATTTTTATGAAAATTCAGGTCTTGATTTAAACAAAGAATATATAATTGATTATATCGTTAAAGAATTAGATCAAGAAGAAAGTTATTTAATAGAAGCCATCGCTATAGACAAAGATTTACTAAAAAAAGAATTTTCTCCTATTGTTGAAAAAACTAAGTTTATAGACTTCATATCTTTTATACCTTTTACTTTTGAAGTTTTTTATGATTTATATGATAAAAAACCACAAAAAGATGCTTTTATTTACTTAGATGAAACACATTCTTTTATCAATGTTTTTGAAAATGGTAAATATTTATATTCAAAAACAATGAGTTCTTTAAATTCTATTTTAAAATCAATACAATTAGATTTACAAGAATTTAAACAACTATTAGAAGAAAAAGGATTGGATAAAGAGTCTTACTCATCAGAAGAATTTTTATTATATTCTGAAATAGAACAATTCTTTTCTAAATATTTTATGGATATAAATAATAGACTTTCATATGGAGCAAATATTTTTAATTTAGATAGTATTGAAAATATATATTTTCATACTCCATTTAAAATAAAAGGTATCAAATCTTTAAAAAAATTCTGGGAACTACATAATATCTCTTTTGAAATTATAGCCACAGAAAAAATTAATTTATTAGATAAATTAGCTATTATCTATAATGAAAAGAATTATCAAACAGGTAAAAATTTTTCTATCTTTCCAAGACCTATCGAGTTTTATAAAACAAAAACATTTATATTAAGTATGGTTATATTTCTATCAATCTCTATATTTGGATCTCATTTTGTATATAATAAATATTATCAAACACAACAGTTAAAACAAAAAGAATATTATATAAATAAAGAACTAAAAAAAACTCAAAATAAACTAAATATCTTGAAAGAAAAAAATAAAAAAATACTAAATCAATTAAAAAAATATAAACAAAAAATAAATACTATTAATTCCAAAATAAATTATACTAAAAATTTATTAGAACAAGCATTAATAATAATAAATAAACCAAAGGTTTATAAAGATTTCATTGTATTATCAAATTTATTACACAAAAATAAATTACAGGTTTTATCTATAAAAAGAGAAAATGATTCTTTTATTTTAAATGTATATACAAAAGAAAGATATAGAGATAATATTGCTAATTTTATGTATGATTTAAGTAAAAATAATTATAAAGAAATTAGAAGCACAGCTGTAAATAATATAAATAATAATTATTACTTAAGTGAAATAAGGTTTAACAAATGAAAATAGAGAACTATCTAAATTCCATTTCTAAAAAAGAGTTTATCTATATTTTAATCTCTATTCCAATTATATTTTTTGTATTATATTATAATTTTATCTATCCAACTTTAACAAAAAATACTAAAAGGATAAAATATCAAATACAAATCAAAGAGAGAAAATTAATTAAACTTAAACAAGAAAGCAAAAAAATCAAAATATCAAAAGATATGCTCATACCAACAAGAAAGAAATTAGAAAATTTAATAGATGATTATAAATTTATAAAATATAATTTAGCTACAATTAGTTTGCTTTATTTAAATGATCCAAAAATATTTACATTATTAAAAAAGATTTTAAAAGAGGCAAAAATATTAAATTTAAATACTTCTATGTCAATAGAGTGGATAAAACCTTCAAATCTATTTAACAAAGGTATACAAATTTCAATCTCAGGAAAAGGTAAATTTATAAATATTGCAAGATATTTAGAATATCTTACACACTTAAATAGTTTAATTACTATGAATAATATAAATATTTATACAAAACAACCACAAAAAGAACTACTTTCATATTTATCTGAAAAAAATAAAGCAAATTCTAGTTTCCTGTCTATAACTATTTATAAATATTCAAATAGAGATATAGAATATCTGAAAAATTTTGCAAAAATTCATAATTTAAAATTATCTATATCTATGCAAGGTTTAAATGCCATTAAAATGTTTTTTAAAGGTAATTATCAATCTATATATATCCTAAATAATACTTTAGAAAATATGAGTCAATCAAAACAAATTAAAATATCAAATAAGAAAATATCAATTTATAGACCAAAACAATTTTTATCAAATAAAACTTATCTACAAAACTTTGATATTACATTCACTATAATGGGGATTCAATGAAAAAGATTATATTAACTTTTATAATAATATATAGTTATGGTAATAATATCCAAGATATATTAAATATGTCAAAATTATTGAAAAATTATAAAACAGAATATAGACCTATTAAAAAAATATTTGATCCTTTTTTAATGGAAAATAAAAAAAGAAAAACAATTATTGTTAAACCTATAATATATCATCAAAAAATAAAAAAACCTGTAATTATAAAAAGAGATTATCATCTAGAAATATTTTTTTTAGATAAAGTTAGAATAAATGGTAAATGGTATAAAAATAATGATAAAATTGACGATTATAGGGTTATCATAAAAAATAATAATGTTTATTTAGTAAATAAAATAAAAACTATTAAACTAAAAAATAATCACTCATTATTAAAGGTGTCTCAATGATAAAAAAAATATTCTTTTTAGTATTTATAATATCTATAAGTTTTGCAAATACTTGTTTAAATAAACTTTTTTCTTTATCTACAGAAGGAGAAAATAAAATAAATATAAATACTATAATTACAAATATATCAGATAGTTGCCATTTAAATGTCATTGTTAGGGATGATATAGCAAAAAGTAAATTACATTCTAATTTACAACATATAAAATTAAAAAATGTAACTTTATCAGAATTCTTACAACATATATTGGGTGAAAATGGATTTTTTTATAATTTAAAAAATAATACTCTTTCAATATCTTATATTAAAACAAAAAGTTTCAAAATTGATTATATTAATTCAGTAATTACTGGTGAAAGCAAATTTTCAGCAGTTACCACAGATGCTACAGGTGATACAAAAACTGGAGATAATACTTTAAATTCTACATTTACATTTGATTTTTGGACAAATTTTACAAAAAATATACAAAATCTTTTACTTGCACAAGCCTCTACTTCATTTGCAAGCCCCATACCAGTAGTAGATAGAAATAGTGGATTAATTACAATAACAGGAACAAGATTCCAATTAGAGCAAATTGAAAAATATATAAAAGAAGTAAATTCTAGACTTCATAAACAAGTTTTTATAGATGTAAAAATATATTCCGTAAAATTATCTAATACAAATAGAACAGGTGTGGATTGGAGCAATTTTTCTATCAATATGAATACTCAAGATAGCAGCATACAAGGTGCTATAGAAACAACTATTCTAGGATCAACTACATTTAAATTAGTTGGTTTATTAAATTTTTTATCTCAATATGGTGAAGTAAATTCTATCTCAAATCCAAAAATTACAACTTTAAATAATCAAAAAGCAATTATAACTGTAGGTCAAACTAAAAATTATTCTTATAAAACTATAACTAAAGATGAGAATGGTAATAGTTTCGAAAGTGATACATTAGGTAGTAAGTTTATAGGTATTTTAGTAGATATAACTCCTGAAATAAGTGATAAAGGAATTATTTCTTTGGCTATTAATCCTTCTATCAGTTCTATAGATCCTAGTCAATTAAATCCAAATTTACCTCCAGATACTTTTGAGAAAAAACTTACAACAATGGTAAGAGTAAAAGATAATGAAACTATTATTTTAGGTGGTCTTATTACAGACGAAAAAACTTTTAAAATGAATGGTATAAATTTTTTACATAGTATACCTATTATAAAATATTTATTTTCAAGTAAAACAGAATTATCAAATAGAGAAGAATTAGTATTTGTAATAACTCCTCATATTATAGATTTAAATAAACATATAAATATGAAAGATGCTGGTTATAATAAATTACCAAAAATAGGAGATTTTTAATGTATCAACAACTCATAAAATCATTTCAAGATAAAATAAATGTAGATAATGTCTTTAATTCATTAAACTTTTCAACAGCACTCTCTTCTTTAATAGATTCAAAAAGTCCTTTAAAATTCTTAATAGGAAAACCTGGTGTTGGAAAAACATTTTTAATTAATCTATATCAAAAAAATACACCAGGATCAATTATTATAGATGGCCTTATATCTAATGAAGAATTTAATGAAATTTTAAATCAGCAATATGAGGTAATAATAATAGATGAGGCTCAATTATTAAACATAAAAACAATAGAAACAATTAGGATCTTAACAGATAATAATAAATATCAGTTTTTATTATCTATGCATTTAAAAGATGCTAAAGAAATATTAGAAAAAGATCACTTTAAATCAAGAGAAATAGATGTTGTAGAACTAAAAGAGATTACAAAAGAAGATATGATAAAATACTTAAATTCTATTTTATTTTTAAATAATGCAAATCATTTATTCAGTAATAGAGAATTTAAAACTATATATAAATATACAAAAGGTAATTTTAGATATATAAAAAAATTTCTAAAAACATTATTTGAATTATTAGATTTTGCTCAAAAAAATAAATTAAATAAATATGAACAAATTAATAAATGTTTGCTTACTATGACAGCTATAAAATTAGGATTAGAAAATGAATAATTTCTTAGAATTAGAAAATAAATGTAAAAAATTAAAAAGAAAACAAATTATAAAATTCATAATAATAATTTTTGTTACTATAACTATTATTTTAGGAATAACTTTGTCTTTAAAAGAAAAACCAAAATATAAAAAAATAGAACTAAATAATACTAAAAAAGAGATAATAATTACTAAAAAACATAAAGTTCAAAAAGATAATATAGTTCCTCCAATGATGGAAATACAGTTTGACTTAAATAAAATAAAAGATATGAGTAATATAAAAAATAAAGATAAAAAAGAAATAACTCATAATAAAAAAATTGAAAATAAATCAACTAAAAATAAATCAACTAAAAATAAGGAAAAAAATAAGGAAAAAAAAGAAATAACTCATAATAAAAAAATTGAAAATAAACAAAAAAATAAAATATTAGTAGAACAAAAAACTATTACTTTCGAAAAAGCATTAAATATAGCAAAAAAAGCTTTCCATAAGCATAATTATCAAAAATCAATGAAATGGTGTAAAATTGCATCAAAATTAGATAATGAGAAAGCGGAGATATGGAAATTATATGCTTTAAATCTATTAAAATTAAATCAAAAAGATAAAGCTATAATTGTATTAAAAACATATCTTAAATATAAAAAGTCAACTGAAATAGAAAATCTATTAAAAAGGTTAGAAAAATGAAAAAAATATTACTATTTATAATACCATTTTTATTATTTGCTTTTGATATCAAAAAGGAATATCTAGGAAAAAACTATAAATTAGTTTGTAAATATGGTACAAAAAATTTCTATAAATTTAAACATAATGAAGATTTATTATCATTAATTGGAATGAGTTGTGTAAAAAGTGATTACTTTATTTATCTACCAAATATAATAAATGCTCTTAAATACACAAAACAAGGTAGAAATAATTCTTTATATTTTTCCATATTATTTTTAGAAAAAAAACTATTATATTCTTATATGATGGATAATGTAAATTTATCTTATTATAAATTACCTTTAATTAATCATCCTGTATCTATAGTTATAACAAATTTGATCAAAAAAAAATTTAAAAAGAAAAATGATATAATCATTATTAAAGATAATAATAATATATATAAAATATGTAAAGACAAGGATATGAAAGTTTATATTGATATATATAAAAATAAACAACTAGTAGAAAGTCACTGGTATAGATAAGGGTGTAATATGATTAAGGAAAAAATTAAATTAGGAGATTTATTAATTGAAGAAGGTTTAATCACTCAAGAACAATTAGTAGAAGTCCTTAAAAAACAAAAGGAATATAAAGAAAAAGGAGAATTTAAAAAATTAGGAGAACTTTTAATTGAAGAAGGTTTTGTAAGTGAAAAACAAATTGCTATTACTCTTTCTCAACAATTAAATATCCCTTTTGTCGATTTATATGGTGAAAATATAGACTATAAATTAATGGGACAATTTCCTATCAATTTAATTAAACAAACAAAAGCTATTCCTTTTAAAGAAACTAAAGATTATATTTATGTTGCAACTGCAGATCCATTAAATTATGATGCATTAGAAATTATAGAAAGAATGATTTTAAGAAAACCTATAAAGATTTTTATAGCCCTTTCAAGAGATATTTTAAATATTATTTCAAGACTTGAAAAAGAAAAAATGACAAAAGTCCTTGTTAACAAAGTAAAAGAAGAGTTAAAAAGAGAAGAAACTCAAATATTAGAAACAGAAAATACTGCTATTGATCAATTGGCAAAACTAGTATTAAGAATAGCAATAGAACAAAATGCAAGTGATATTCACATAGAACCAACTCCTTACAATTTTTCTATTAGAATAAGAGTAGATGGTGTTTTAAGAGAAATATTTTCTTTTACAAATGATATATATGGAGCATTTATATCAAAAGTAAAACTTTTATCTAATCTTGATATCTCAGAAAAAAGAAAACCTCAAGATGGTAGATTTAGTATTAAAATCAATAATAAATTATATGATTTTAGGATCTCTACTACCCCTACTCTACTTGGTGAAAGTCTAGTAATGAGAATTTTAGATCAACAAAAGATTCTCTTAAAAGTGGAAGAACTTGGTATGAGCAAAGAAAATTTTGAAAAATTTAAAAAACTTATTACTACTCCTTATGGAATTGTACTAGTAACAGGACCTACTGGTTCAGGAAAAACAACAACACTTTATGCTGCTCTAAATGATATTAAAAGTTTAGAAAACAAAGTTATTACAGTAGAAGACCCAGTAGAATACCAAATTCCTCTTGTTCAACAAATCCAAGCAAATCCTAAGATTGGTTATGGATTTAATGAAGCTCTTAGAACAATTTTAAGACAAGATCCTGATATAGTAATGATTGGAGAAATTAGAGATAATGATACTTTAAATTCAGCAGTTCAGGCCTCACTAACAGGTCATTTAGTTTTAGCTACACTACATACAAATGATGCTATTAGTGCTGTTACAAGGATGATTCAAATGGGAGCAGAACCTTTTTTAGTATCTGATTCTTTAATAGGAGTAGTAGCCCAAAGACTAGTAAGAAAAATATGTCCTTATTGTAAAACTACTTACAAACCAACAATAGATACTTTAAAAAGAGTAGAAAAATACTTTGATAAAAATACTATATTTTATAAAGGTAATGGTTGTTCAAGATGTGATATGACAGGTTATCATGGGAGGGAAATGATTAGTGAAGTTTTTATAGTAGATAAATATATCTCCAATATGATAAATGAACATAAATCAACAAATGAAATACTTCAATTTGAAATAGAAAAAAGAGGTTATCAAACATTAATAGATGATGCTGTTACAAAAGTCAAAGATGGTATTACAACTATTGATGAATTAATAAGAATCCTAAAAGTTTGATAAATGTATTTTGAAATAAGATATATTGACTTAAAAACTAAAACTAAAAAGAAAAAGGTTATTGAAGGTCAAAATATTAGTGATGCAATTAATAGATTTAAAACCCTAAAAATAGGCATATTTGCTGGTGCTAAACCTACTCAAGAACCATTTGAAATAAAATTTGAAAAAATAAAAAAACAATTTATTAAAAAATTCGAATACACACAAATAGATTTAGAAGAATATATATATATTCTTGAACAAATTTATGTAATGTTAGATGCTAGTTTAGCAATACATGATATTCTAGATAATGTAACTGAAAACATTAAAAATACAAAATTAAAAGAAATTTTTATAAATTTAAAACAAGATATCCAAAGTGGTATGAATCTATCTACTTCTTTAAAAAAATATGAAAAAAACATAGGTAGATTAAGTATAGCAATGATAGAACTAGGAGAACAAACAGGATTATTATCTGAATCATTTAAAGAATTGGCAGATATATTATCTGAGATTTTAGATAATAGAAAAAAATTAAAATCAGCAACTAGATATCCTATCTTTATTTTATTTGCTATGTCTATTGCATTTACAATTGTTATATTATTTGTTATTCCACCTTTTAAAAGTGTATTTGCACAATTAGGAACTGATTTACCACTTCCGACAAGATTTTTATTATGGTTAGAAAACTTTTTAAAAACATTTGGACCTTTTATTCTAGGATTTAGTATTATTGCGGTTACTGTAATTAATTATCTATATTTAAAAAATAGTAAAATAAAATTATTATTAGATAAAATCATTTTAAAAATATATATTGTTGGTGATGTTATTGAAAATGCAATGCTTGGTAGATTTTTATTTGCATTTGAAAAAATGGTTAATTCAGGTATTCCTATTATGGATGCATTAGATACATCATTAGGTATTGTAGAAAATAGTTATTTAAAAAAACAATTACTAAAAATAAAATCATCTATAGCAGAAGGAAAAGGACTTTCTAATGGTTTTGAAGAAAGTAAATTATTTGAAAAAATGATTATACAGATGATAAAAAGTGGAGAAAATAGCGGTTCTTTAAATAAAATGCTAGAAAAAGCAAGTAATTATTATAAATCTAAATATACTGAAATTGTTAATAATATTTCTACATTAATAGAACCTATATTAATAGCAGCAATTGCTGGATTTGTAGCAACTTTAGCCTTTGGTATATTCTTACCTATGTGGGGAATGGCCGATGCTGTAAATGGAGCAAAATAATGGAAAGTGGTAGTGTTGTAATAGCTATTTTTAGTATTATTATAATAGGTTTTGCCTTTTGGATTATACAAAAAGTAACAAATATATAAAAAATGAATAAAAATAATTTTTAAAGTTGCATTTATTCTTTTTTATGATATAATAATGGAAATACAACATTTTATAAGGAGCAGAAGATGAAAAAATCAGGTTTTACATTAATTGAATTAATCTTTGTAATCGTTATTATAGGATTACTAGCGGCAGTGGCAGTTCCTAAATTCTTAACTACTAAAAAGAATGCAGAAACAGCTAATTTACCAACAGTTGGGCAACAAATAGTTACAAAAGCAGAGGAACAATGGAATCTGGTTCAAGAAAGTAACTTAAGTAGAATTATTGACCAAGATAAAGAAATTCGTGATTATGATACAAACTTAAGTAAAAATTATCCAAGATTTCACATAGCTAAAAATTCAAGTGAATATAATATCACTTATGATAAAAATAATAGTGGTACTGGAAATGAAGTATGTTTAAGAGTACAAAGACTTAATGAAAATGTAAGAGTAAGTAGAGATTCAAATATTACTGCTTATAGATTCCAAGTAACTGATATCAATACTTCTTGTAATCTTGATGATGGTGAAGGTTAATATATAAACTCTTAACTTATCTCCTTTTTGGAGATATCTTTTATAAAAATGATTATTTTTATAAAAGGTGTCTTGATATGAAAAACTCATTTACTTTAATAGAACTTATATTCGTTATTGTGATTATAGGTTTATTGGCTTCAGTAGCTGTTCCAAAATTTAATCAAACAAAAACAAATGCTAGTGCTGTTAGTGCAAAAGGTATCATTTCTTCAGTAAGGACTGCTATTGCTACAAAACATGGCGAATGGATAATAAATGATGATCTGAATTCAGATGATGGTTATACTCCACAAGGTTATCCTATTCAACTAGATAATGCATCAGTAAATAAAGCTGGAGAAGATTTATTTGATGGTAATAGCACCCTTCCTATTTTAAAAAATCCTATTAAATCTTGTTTATCTAACAATTGTTGGTATAAATATAAAGAAAATGATACTGATAATAATATCTCTTATTATGCCTATAAATTTACAAATGAAGATAATATTACACTAGATTACAATGGAAGTAACGGTAATTTTAAATGTAATAATGATGGGAGTAAATCAAAAAAAGAATGTGAATCTATTATAAATTAAAAAAGGATTAATTATGAAAAATATTTTATTATCTTTAAGTTTTATATCTTCTATATTATTTGCTGGATGTATAAAAGATGATGATGTAGGGGAAGATATTACTAAATGTTTTAATATATACGATTACTATGATAATGATGGTGCTGAAAACAGTTCAAATATAATTACTACAAAAATAATGAATAAATCTTTTACTTTAAAAGTTTCAA
>Ga0256837_1001785_pt1 | contig 14284 bp, 16 predicted proteins | sample 4562384metaG_FD_185976 | JGI IMG/M metagenome (GOLD analysis project Ga0256837, IMG submission 185976) | Hydrothermal vent microbial communities from Guaymas Basin, Mexico - 4561-384 | ecosystem: Environmental > Aquatic > Marine > Hydrothermal vents | place: Mexico: Guaymas Basin | collected... | reverse complement strand
TATTTACTTCACCATATACCATTTTTTTCGCTGTTGCTACAAATATATTTCCTGGCCCTGTAATTACATCTACTTTCTCTATCGTTTCAGTCCCATAAGCCATAGCAGCAATAGCACTAGCCCCTCCAACTTTATATACTTTTTTTACTCCACATAGATGACAAGCTGCTAAAAGTAATTCATTCGGTTCGTTTGAAATTACAGGAGTTGTAACAATAATTTCTTTTACCCCTGCTACAATTGCTGGTAGGACATTCATAAGTAAACTGCTTGGATAAAAAGCTTTTCCACCTGGCACATAAACTCCTGCTTTTTCTACTGGAGTTACTTTTTGTCCTAAAATTGTCCCATTATCTTCAAAATCAAGCCAAGATTTTGGAAGTTGTTTTTCGTGATATGATTTAATTCTATCATATGCAAGATTTAATGCTTTTTTAAGTTTTTCATCTATATTTTCATAAGCTTTTTTCATATCATTAGTTGATATTTTTAAATCCGCACCATTTGTTGGATTCCATTTGTCAAATTTTGAAATATGTCTAATAAGTGCTGAATCACCCTCATTTTTTACTTCATCAAGAATATTTTTTACAATTGGTGCTACATTATCTATATCCATAGCCCCTCTTGCTAAAATTTCATTAAACTCATTTTCAAAATTATTATCACTTGTTTCAAATATTTTCATTTAAATACCTTTTTTATTGAAATTATACTATAAATATTTTTTTACAAATTGTTTAGATGTAAGAATTTCTATATTCTCAAAATGAAATCCCTTATCATTTGTAATAATACAATCGCAGTTATATTTTTTTGCTATTATATATTGTAAATTATCTTCTAAATCATTATTTTCAATATCAAGTGCTTTTTTTAATTCTTCATTTTCAGCACCTTTAATTTGACAAGTATTATTTACTAAATTTAAAAATTCTCGAATATCTTTTATTTGTTTCTTTGCTATATAATCTATGTTCAAAAGAGTTATATCAACAATAATAGCATCATATTTATCTAAATTATTTAAAATTTGTAAAGCTTCTTTATACAAATTTCTTTTTAAAAGTAAGTCTAAAAATATATTTGTATCTATTAAAACTTTCATTTAATAATCTCATTATATTTTATATCATTAGTTTTAAAGTTTTTATCCAAAACTCCTACAAATTTATCAAATTTACCTGTCTTTTTATTTATATATTCTTTTAAAATATTTTTAATTTCAATTTCAATATTTTTATTAAATTGTTGCAATTTTTTATATAAATTATCATCTAAATTTAAAATTACTTGCATTTAAATACCCCTTTTTTTATTGAAATTATACTATAATTGAGAAAAAATAAAATTCAAGGATAAATAATGAAAAAATTATTTTTATTATTTTTATTATTGTTTTCATGTTATGGCTATACACCTATTATACCTATAAATAATGTAATGGTAAATAAAGCAAAAGCAAAGCTTGGAATGAAACTATTTTTTGATTTTCAATTTTCAGCGGATGGAAAAGTTTCATGTAGAAATTGTCATAATCCAATGGTAGGTTGGGCTGATAGAAGAGATGTGTCTATTGGAGTATATAGAAAAAAAGGAAATATTCAATCTCCTACGGTTTTAAATAGTGTTTATAATTTTAAACAATTCTGGAATGGGAGGGCTAATTCGTTAAAAGAGCAAATTGATGGACCTATTCATAATCCAGTTGAAATGGGAATAAATGATAAAATAGTGGAAAAAATAATAAATAAATCTCCTTATAAAGAGATGTTTGCAAAAGTATATTTCAAAAAGTATTTTACTTATGATGATTTTAAAGATACAATTGCTAATTTTGAATATTTTTTAACTACTCCAAATGCTAAATTTGATAAATATTTAAAGCATAAAATAACTCTTAATAAAAGTGAAATGAATGGATATAAACTTTTTAAATCTATTGGGTGCATAAATTGCCACGATGGACAAAATATAGGTGGGGGAAAATTTGCAAAATTTGGTAAATTTCATAAAGTAGAAAATTGTTATGGTGATAGATTTGAAATTACTCATAATCCAAAAGACAAATGTGTTTATAAAGTTCCAACTTTAAGAAATATAAACTTAACTGCACCATATTTTCACGATGCAAGAATGTATAATCTAAAAAAAGCAATTAAATTTGAAGCATGGAATGAGTGTAATAAAAAATTATCAAAAAAAGAGATTGATGATATTTATAACTTTTTACTTACATTACAAGGTGATTTCCCGCATTTAAAGGAGCTTATGAGATGAATTACTCATTTTTAATAAGTTTTATTTTAGTTTTAATCCCTTTAATTTATGCTTATCAAGCAAAGCTTGGTATTGAAAAGCAACTTATTATAAATTCAATTAGAGCTTTTATTCAGCTTTTGGCACTTGGGTATTTTTTAATTTATATTTTTAAAATTCAAAATATAGTTATTTTAAGTGGAGTTTTGATTTTAATGATTCTTTATTCAAGTTATTTAGCAAAACAAAGAGTAGATACTAATTTTATAGTGCCGTTTTTAAGTATTCTTTTTTCTACTATATTAGTGCTTGGTATTATGGTAGCACTTGGCTTAATTTCGACTAAAGCAAATGAGTTTATTCCTATTGGAGGTATGATTATAGGAAATGCTTTAAATACTTTTACACTATCAATTGAAAGATTTAAAAGAGAAATTGATATTCAAAAAGACTTAATTGAAGCTTATGTAGCAGTAGGTGCGAGTATAAATCAAGCCTATTTTGAGATGAAAAAACAATCAATAAAAGCAAGTTTAATTCCTACAATAAATATGCTTCAAACAATAGGACTTGTAGCAATTCCAGGAATTACAACTGGTATGCTTTTAGCTGGTGCAAATCCTCTTACGGCAATTAGTTATCAGTTAGTTATTATTTATATGCTTGTAAGTGTAAATTTATTTAGTAGTTTATTTGGAATTAGTTTTTATATTAGGTTTAAAAATGTGCTTAATTAAAGGGATTTTTTATTTTTTTATACTATTTTTTGGAGTTTTATTTTTTATTGAAGATTCATTTTTTAGATATTTAATAATAGTTATAATAATTTTAACTATTCTTGAATTTTTATTAAAAAATATAATTAAACAAGAGTGAAAATCTCTTTTATTTTAATTATATATTTTTTTAATATTACTAATAGTTCTTGTCATATTTAATAAAAGCATATCTGCTATTACACAAGCACTCATCGCTTCAGCTACTACACTTCCACGAATTGCTACTATTGGGTCGTGTCTTCCTTCAAGTTTAAAATTAACTTCATTTTTGAATTTATCTATAGTTTTTTGAGTTTTAAAAATAGATGGTGTTGGTTTAAAATATACTTCAAATTCTATATTTTCACCATTACTAATTCCACCTAAAATTCCACCACAATTATTACTTAAAAAGCTATCTTTTGTTATTTCATCATTGTTTTGACTACCTTTTAATGTATGTGAAGTAGGATTTCCTATCATTATCCCTTTTGTAGCATTTATACTAATCATTGCACTTGCTAAAATATTATCAAGTTTATAATAAATAGGCTCACCTAAGCCAATAGGGAGATTTTTTATTCTAACTTTCACTACTCCACCTAAAGAATCATGTTCTTTTTTTGCTTCTATAATAGCACTTTTCCATAATTCTTCATAAGTAGAATCTAAAGCAAAAATTTCACTTTTTTTTGCATATTCAAAATTTTCGTTTTGAGCTCTTAATCCACCAATTTCAATAACACCACTTTCTATTTCAATTCCTATTTCTTTTAAGATAAGTTTTGCAATAGCCCCAGCCGCTACTCTTGCGGCTGTTTCTCTTGCACTGCTTCTGCCACCACCTCTATAATCTCTAATGCCATATTTATATTGATATGTAAAATCAGCATGACCTGGGCGAAATATATCTTTTATATTATTATAATCTCTACTTTTTTGATTTGTATTAAATATAACCATAGAAATAGGGGTGCCTGTAGAATATCCTTCAAATACTCCACTTAAAATTTCAATTTTATCTGCTTCTTTTCTTTGAGTAGCAAATTCATTTTGTCCTGGCTTTCTTCTGTCCATTTCATTTTGGATAAACTCTTCATCTATTTTAAGTCCAGCCGGAACCCCATCAATAACAACTCCTATTGCTTTTCCATGAGATTCTCCAAATGTTGTAAATTTAAAAATTTTACCAAAATCATTCATAATTTTAATTCCTTTTTAAGTTTAGCAATAGCATCTTTCGCTGCATTTTGTTGAGCTACTTTTTTTGAATGCCCTTTTGCTTTTGAATAAAGTTTTTCATTTATTACTACACCAATTTCAAACTCTTTTTTATGATCAGGCCCAGCAGAAGATAATAATACATAATCAGGAGTACATCCAAAATGAGCTTGAGTTATTTCTTGAAGAGTTGTTTTATAATCTTTTAATAATTTATCTGGGTCAATTTCTTTATAAACTTTAAAAATAAGTCTTAATGTAATGTTTTTAACTTTTTCAAGTCCAGATTCTAAATACATAGCACCCATTACAGCTTCAAAGGCATTTGAAAGAATAGAAGGTTTATATCTTCCATTATTATGTTCTTCAGCTGGTGAAATATATATAAATTCTCCTAATCTTATCTCTTTTGCTAATTTTGCAAAACTTGCTTCATTTACTAAAGCAGCACGAAGTTTTGATAATATTCCTTCTTCTGAATTTTTAAATTCATTAAATAAAAATTCTCCTACTACTAAATCTAAAACAGCATCTCCTAAAAATTCTAACCTTTCATTATTATATTCTCTTGTATAACTTTTATGTGTAAGTGCCTCGGTTATTAGGTTTTCATTTTGAAACTCATAACCCAAACACTCATAAAATTCACTTATATTTTCATTCCTCATTTGTTTTCCTTTTATAATTTTTTTCAGCTATTTGTAATACTTCTGAATTAAATTCTATAAAACTATTTAAATCAAAAAATTGTGGTTTTGATACTAAATAGAAAAATTCTAAATGAATAGATGCCACAACTTTTTTTATAGTTTCATCTTCAATATTACAATTTTCACATTCAATCAGTTTGATAATTTCTATATTATCATTACTTAATTCCCATTTTTTAGCTACAAATGCTGCAAGTTCAAATAAAGACATTCCTGTAAATCTTCTTAGTATTTTACCATAATCTAACTCACTACTTTGCATAATAAGTTCAACTTTATCTTTTTTATCCCCTAAAAGTTCATCTACTAAGCAGATTGTAGCTGGAATAATAGCTATACTATCTGAATATTTTTTATATATTTCTTCATTTGTTTCTAAAATAATAGCTTCTTTTGAATGATTTAAAAAAGCACTTTGAAATTCTTCAAAATCAAGTTTTGTAAAAATTTTCCATTCTTTTGGTGTAAGCAAACTTACCATATAGCTTAAAACTACACTTTTTGCCATTTCTAAACCCATAGCTGAGAACATTTGACGAGTATCAGTTAGTTTTTTACTAAATCCAAAATAAGCACTATTTACTATTGAGGATATTTTTTTCTTTAAAACTATATCACTATCGGCACTATCAGCTGCTTTTTGTAAATCGCCTATTTTTAGATATTTAATAGTATCCTTTACAGCTTTTGGAAGTGGTGGAATTTGTTTTATTTTTTCTATAATATCTTTTTTTGAAATTAACATTTAAACTCCTTTTAATTTCTCAGCTTCTTCTTTTGCAATTTTATCACAAATTTCATTTTCTTTGTGTCCTGAATGACCTTTTACCCAATTTATATGAATTTTATGTGGTTTTGAAACTTCTATATATTTTTTCCATAAATCTACATTTTTTACTTTCTTAAAATTTTTCTTTATCCAATTTTCTAACCATTCATTAAGCCCTTTTAATACATAAGTACTATCACTATAAAGTTCAATCTCACAAGGCTCTTTTAATGCTTCAAGTGCTTTTATTACAGCTATTAGCTCCATTCTATTATTAGTTGTTTCTTTTTCTCCTCCACTTAATATTTTTTCATTATTTTTATACCTTAAAATAGCACACCATCCTCCATTTCCAGGATTACCTAAACAACTTCCATCTGTAAAAATTTCTATTTTCTTCAAAATTATTTCCTTTTATTAATTTAACTTCTTTTAGCATAAAAAGAATATTTAAACTCTTGAAATCTATTTTCTAAAATAGCAATTCTAGCTTTTTTTACTAAATCTAAATAATAATAAAGATTATGAATACTTGCAAGTCTAAAATAAGTAAGCTCTTTTGCTTTAAATAAATGATTTAAATATCCTCTTGAATAATTTTTACAAGTATAACAATCACATTCGTTATCTATTGGATTATTATCAAGTTTGTATTTAGCTGCTTTTATGTTAAGTCTTCCAAATGAAGTAAAAAGTGTTCCATTTCTTGCATTTCTTGTAGGCATTACACAATCAAACATATCAACACCTCTATCAATCGCTTCAATTATATCCTCAGGAGTTCCTACTCCCATTAAATATCTTGGTTTATTTTTAGGCATAAAAGGAATTGTAGCTTCAATAGTATCATACATTGCTTGATTTTCTTCGCCTACACTAAGCCCACCTATAGCAAATCCATCAAAACTTTTTCCTTCATATTCAAGGTTTGCAAGTTCAGTGGCACTTTGTTGTCTATATTTAAAGTTTGTCCCTCCTTGAATGATGGCAAAAATATTATTTTTTTGTCCTTTATTTATATGATGAACTAAACTTCTATAAGCCCAATCAGTAGTTCTTTTTATTGATAATTCTATTCTTTCTTTTGTATTTGGAAGTGCTATTAAATCATCTAAAACCATCATAATATCGCTATTTAGATTGTATTGAATATCAATTACTTTTTCTGGAGTAAAAAAATGTTTGCTTCCATCAATATGTGATTTAAACCCAATTCCATCTTCATTTTGTGCCATATTTTTACTTAAAGAAAATGCTTGAAATCCACCACTATCAGTTAAAAAAGAATTAGGATAATTACTGAATTTATGAAGTCCTCCAAATTCTTTTATAGTTTCATCATTTGGTCTTAAATATAAATGATAAGTATTTGCAAGTATTATTTTTGTATCTAAAATAGAAGTCATATCTATCATATCTAAACCCTTGATACTTGCATTTGTTCCTACTGGCATAAATATAGGAGTTTGAATAGTAGAATGTTCTGTAACTATTTCACAAGCTCTTGCATTTTTATCTGTTTTTTGTAAAGTAAATTTCATTAGTTACCTTTTTTGGTATAATTTTATCAAAAAAGGCAAAATTTGAATAATAAAGTATTAATTTTAGCTCAAGGTAAAGAAGCTACTACTTTTATTTCTACTATTACAAAACATTATATAAATGTTGCTGAATTTGATGTAATATATCAAAATGAAAGCGATATTGTAGATGAATTTAAAGTAGATGGTATAAATTTTTATAAAATTTCATTTACTTCTTTTGTCAATTTAGATTTTTTTAAAAATCAAGATTATTCAAAAATTATTGTTGTAATTAAAAATAAATTTTTTGCCTTAAATGCTTTAAAAGCTTTAGAAGTTTTTACAAAAAAAAATATTTTAGTAGAGTTTATTGATTTTTGGGGAGAGGATATAAATTATGAAAATGTAATACATCTACCAAATATTATAAATACAACTTTAATAGATTTACTTCCAAATGTGCCTGTATTTGCAAGAAATATAGGATTAGGAAGAGAAGAAATTATGCAAGTAGAAGTCCCAGCAGGTAGTAGTTTTGTATATAGAAATATTGAGATTTTAAATAATGAGGGAAAAGGAAAGTGGAAAATTGTAGCCCTTTATAGAAATGATTCTTTAATTATTCCAAATAAATTAAGCACTATAAGACCTTATGATAAATTGATAGTTATAGGAAATTCACAAGTATTAAAAGATGTATATAAAAATATTAAAAAAGAGATAGGTCTTTTTCCTGCACCTTATGGAAATAATATTTATCTATTTATAGATAGAGAAAGTATGAATAAAAAAGAGGTAAGTAAGCTTTTAAAAACTGCGATTCATTTACAAAGAAAATTAAAATCTAAAAAATTGATTATTAGAGTTTTAAATCCAAATTTACATACATTTAAAAAACTTGAAAAATTTGAAAATATTGAAATATATGTAGATTATTATTTAAGTGATATAAAAGAAATAATTATGAAAGATTTATTAAAGTTTAGTATAGGTCTTTTAGTAATTAATAATAAGTTTTATTATCAAAATATTGATTTTTTATTAAAAATTAAAAAGCCATTTTTAAAAGTTGGAGAAGAAAGTATTAAAAAATGTGAATCTACTGCTGTAATTTTAAGAGACGAGGATAGTGTAAAAGAGATTTCTCCTGTGGTATTTGATATTTCATCTCAACTTAAAGCAAAAATAAAATTTTTAGATATGGACCCAGAAAATGTAAAACTTGAAAAAAAAGAAGTGATGAAATATTATGAGCAATTAGCACAAACATATTTTTATAAAAATGTAGAATTTATTATGAATTCTAATAATTTATTGTTTGAATTGAAAAATATGAAAAATTTATGTTTTTTTATTCCATTTAATAGTAAAATTCCAAGAAATAAATTTATGTCATATATTTTACCAGATAATAAAAAAATAGAACTTTTATTAGATAAATATAATCAATTTATGATACCAACAAAGGATTAAAATGAGAGTAGAAGTAAAAACACCAAATAAAAATTATGAAATTTTAATAGATAATTTACCAGAAATAAGAATAGATTCAAAAGTAGCTGTTATTACAAATCCAACTGTTAGTGGATTGCATATAAATTATTTAACATCTAAAATCAAAGCAAAAGAGTTACATATTATAACTTTACCAGATGGAGAAGAATATAAAAATTTTGAATCTATAAATTTTGGATTAGAAAGACTTTTTGATGCTAAATTTGATAGAAATTCTGTTTTAATTGCTTTTGGAGGGGGAGTTATAGGAGATATGACTGGATTTATGGCAAGTATTTTTTTAAGAGGAATTAAATTTATTCAAATTCCAACTACTTTACTTTCTATGGTAGATAGTAGTGTAGGTGGAAAAACAGGAATTAACAATAAATATGGAAAAAATTTAATAGGTGCTTTTTATCAGCCAGAAGTAGTTTATATTGATATAAAATTTTTACAAACACTTCCAAAAAGGGAATTTTCAGCAGGTATGGCTGAGGTTATTAAAATGGCGGTTATGTTTAATAAAGAGTTTTTTGAAAATATAAAAGATAATAAATTATCAACAGAACAAATTATTAGAGAAAGTGTAGAAACAAAAGCTGATGTAGTAACCCAAGATGAAAAAGAAAAAGGGATTAGAAGTGTGCTAAATTATGGACATACCTTTGGGCATGTTGTAGAAAATATGACAAATTATTCTACATATCTTCATGGAGAAGCTGTAGCTATTGGAATGGTAATGGCTAATAGACTTGCTGTAAAACTTGGGACTTTAACTCATACAGAGGAAAATGAAATTAAAGAGGTGTTAAAAAACAACGATTTACCAATAAATTATAAAATAAAAGATGTAGAGGAGTTTTATGAACATTTTTTTGCTGATAAAAAGACATTAAATAATTCTATTAAATTTATTATTCCAAATGGAATTGGAAACTATAAAATAGTAAAAGATGTAGATAAAGAGATAATTATTGATGTATTAAAGGAGTTTAGTTGAGAATAATTTTTATTTTTTTATTTTTTATTACTACTATTTTTGCTCAGAATAATAAAACAATAGAAACGAATGTAACAATAATTCATATCATTAATTCTATAAAGGATATTGATAATAAGTTACACAAATTAGATTTTTATATAAAATATGAAAATTATCAAAAACTAATAAAGCTTAAACATAAATTAGATATATTAAAATATAAAATTTATAAACTCAAAAGAAAAAGACAAACAAAAAAAGTAAAAGAAGAATTAGATAATCTATATCTTCAAAAAATTGCTTATCAAAAACAATTTGAGATTATGAGTGGAGGAAAAGATAATCTTTTTGATTCTATAATATCTTTAAAGCCTCTTCCTAAACCATTTAATATCACAAATCCTTTTGGTATATTTAGTGCAATTACATATATAAAAAATATAAATGAAATTATTGATAGATATACTAAAAAATATCAAGAATTAGATGAAATTTTACTTTTACTACACAAAAAGCATAAACTTTTAAAAGCTATGAGAAATGATACAAAAGAGATAGAAAAAACTATTCAAGATTTTGAACTTGCAAAAACTATTTATTATTCAAAATTAGCTCAGTTAAAAACAGAAGCTACTATTTATAAACAGACTATGAAAGATGAAGAAAAAGCTCAAATAAATAAACTTATTACATTGATTATAACTATTTTTATATCTATATTATTTTTTACTTTATTAAAACTTGGATTTAGGAAATATGCTAATAATTTAGAAAATATTTATCTTATAAATAAAATTATTAATTTTTTAAACATAACAGTAGCAGTGTTTATTGTTGCTTTTTTTTATATAGATAATGCTACTTATTTAGTTACAATTTTAGGGTTTGCATCAGCTGGGATTGCTATTGCTATGAAAGATTGGTTTATGAATATTTTTGGTTGGTTTGTTATTTTAATGACAGGTAATTTTAAAGTAGGGGATAGAATAAAAGTAGTTTTACAAAATGGGCAAGTTAAAATTGTTGGAGATATTATAGATATTACAGCTTCAAGAATAGTTATTCACGAAGATGTAACTTTAACAACATATACAAAAAATAGAAGAGCTGGAAGAATTGTATTTATTCCAAATAATGTCATTTTTACAAATCCTATATATAATTATACTCATCATGGCTTAAGAGCAGTATGGGATGGGATAGATATTACTATAACTTTTGATAGTAATTATAAAAAAGCAGAATATTTAGCAAAAGAAATAACTAAAAAATATTCAAAAGGTTATACAGATATTACAAGAAAACAATTAAATAAATTAAGAAGTATGTATAATATTAAAAATACACAAGTTGAGCCAAGGATTTTTACTTTTATAGGAGAATATGGAATTGTTATTAGTTGTTGGTATTTAAATAGTTATGCTACTTTAAATTTAAGAAGTAAAATAAGTGCTGAAATTTTAGATGCTTTTTTAAAAGAAGATGATATTACTATTGCATATAATACAATAGATGTAAAGATGAAAAATGAACAGACTAATCAAATTAAAACATCTGTATAATTTAAAACTTTTAGGTGAAGAATATTTTGAAGGATTTAATATAAAAGAGTGTGAAATTGAAATGCCTGAAAATTTAAAAGAATTACAAGAGATAGTTAAAAATTGTCATTTATGTAATTTAGCAAAAACCAGAACAAATATAGTCTTTGGAGAAGGAAATCCACAAGCAAAACTTATGTTTATAGGTGAAGCACCAGGAAGAGATGAGGATTTACAAGGAAAACCTTTTGTAGGTAGAAGTGGAGAGATTCTTACTAAAATGATAGAAAATGTATTGTTTTTAAAAAGAAGTGATGTATATATTGCAAATATACTTAAATGTCGCCCACCTCAAAATAGAAATCCAGAATTAAGTGAAGTTGAAAGTTGTAAAGGGTATCTAATAAAACAAATTGAGATAATAAAACCACAAATTATTGTAACACTCGGAAGAATTGCTTTTAGATATTTATTAAATGATGAAACTCCAATATCAAAAGCAAGAGGGAAAATATATGCTTATAAAGGAATAAAAGTAATACCAACTTTTCATCCAAGTTATTTACTTAGAAATCCAAGCAAAAAAAGAGAAGCTATGATTGATTTAAAATTTATTAAGGAGTTTTTATGAGAATTTTGATACTGTTTTTATTTATTACAAATATATTTGCTAATGAATTTAATAATACGGATATTGATTCAGACACATATGAAAGCGATGTATATACATTAGATTTACCACAAAACATTACTGAAGAAAATATAAGCGAAAATGTAAATGAAGAAATTATACATTATACAGATAATATAAATATTGCAATTATTTTAGATAAAAAAAAGTTTTTTAAGTTTATACCATCTATTTTGAATTCAATAAATGCTTATATGATAAAAAAAGATATAAATTATAATATTAAGCTTTTTGATAAAAATGATAGTCTTGATGAAATAACCTCAAACTATAAATATATTTTTGCTTATTTTACAAATGCTGATGAGGTAAAAGTATTAGAAAAATATTCAGAGAATTATTTTTTTATTCCTACATTAAGTAAAAATCAAGTATCTTCTACATCAAAAAATATTTTTTTTGGAGGGATTGATTATAAAAAACAAATTTCAAAATTAAATCAATTTATTTCAGATAAAACAATAATAATTTATGAAGATAAAGATTTATCAAAATATATTACTACCCTTATAAATGAACAACTTTTAGAACCAGTAGTAATTAGAAAATATCCAATAAAATATACAAAAGATTATAATAATATATTTGTTTATTTAAATACAAATATAATTAATACAGCTCAAATTTTAGCAAATTTTACTTATCATCAAATCGAAACTAAAGCTATTTTAACTACACAAATAAATTATACACCACTTTTATTTTCACTTACAAATAAAGATAGTATAAAAAATGTTATATTAGCAAATTCTATTTTTAATATAAGTCCTGTTATTGAAGACAATAATAATAATGTAGGAAGTGATATTAAATTTAATTGGTTAAATTATACTACTTCTGTATTATTAAATTTGGCTTATAATTTGCAAACAGATGAAAATAGATATTTTTTAAATGATTTTATTTTATATATTTTTAATAATCAAGTAGAATATAAGGTAAATTTATATAAAGTATTTAAAAATGGATTTATTAAAATAGAAGATTAGTTTGGTATAATTACGAAAAAAAAAGGTAGCAAATGATAAGAATATTATTAGTTTTAGTTTTTATGTTTAGTTTTTTAAGTGCAACAGAGGCGAGACTTAATGATTATATTAAGTTTGTAAAAGTTGTAAATATAATAGAAAAATATTATGTAGAACCACTTTCAACAAATGAAATAGTTGAAAAATTATTAAAAGGTGGAATAGCTGAGCTTGATGCCCATTCATCTTTTTTAGATAAAAAAGGATATAAAGAGCTTAAAGTTACTACAAATGGAGAATTTGGGGGACTTGGAATCGTAGTAGGAATGAGAAAAGGAGTTTTAACTATTATTTCTCCTATTGATGATACACCAGCTTATAAAGCAGGAGTAAAATCAAATGATGTTATTTTAAAAATAGACGATAAAGCTACAATTGATATGACTTTAGATGAAGCAGTAAATTTAATGAGAGGGAAGCCTGGCACAAAAATCACTCTTACACTTGTAAGAGATGGAAAACCTGTAATAGTTCATATTACAAGAGCTATAATTAAAGTAAAATCTGTAAAAGCTTATGATTTAAAAGATTATCCAGAAATTAAATATATTAGAATTTCTTCATTTGATAAAAATGTAGTAACTTCACTTAAAAAAATTATGGGTAGTTTAAAAAATAAAAAAGGGATAATAATTGACCTTAGAAATAATCCAGGAGGGCTTTTAAATCAAGCACTTGGAACATTAGATTTATTTATAAAAGATGGTAAACTTTTAAGTGAAAAAGGTAGAGATAATTCAAATAACAGAGAGTGGTATGCTCATAGTGCAGGAACATATGCAAATATTCCTATTGTAATTCTTGTAAATGGTGGTAGTGCAAGTGCGAGTGAAATCGTAAGTGGAGCTATGCAAGATAATAAAAGAGCAGTTCTGATAGGAGAAAAAACATTTGGAAAAGGTAGTGTTCAAGCTATTATTCCTATAAATAAAGATGAAGCAGTAAGACTTACTATTGCAAAATATTATCTTCCAAGTGGAAGAACTATTCAAGCAGTAGGAGTTAGTCCAGATGTTAAAATAGTCCCAGCAAAAGTTACTCCTATTAAAAATAGTGGAATTGATATTAAAGAGAGTGAATTAAAAGCACATTTAAAAGCAGAATTAAATAAAATTGACAAAAAACCAAAAAAAGAAAATAAAAAAGAAAAATATAAAGAAGTAGATGGTGATAATCAGCTTCAAAGTGCAATTACAGCACTAAAAGCAATAATAATATCAAAATAAGGAGATAACTTGAAAAAAGAATTGTTATATGAAGGAAAAGCAAAAAGAATTTATGCTACAGAAAATCCGGATGAGGTAA
>Ga0256837_1001784_pt1 | contig 14292 bp, 11 predicted proteins | sample 4562384metaG_FD_185976 | JGI IMG/M metagenome (GOLD analysis project Ga0256837, IMG submission 185976) | Hydrothermal vent microbial communities from Guaymas Basin, Mexico - 4561-384 | ecosystem: Environmental > Aquatic > Marine > Hydrothermal vents | place: Mexico: Guaymas Basin | collected... | reverse complement strand
TGATGATTTTGGGATGAGAATCTATGAAGAGCTATTAAAAAGAGATTTAGATGATATTGAGCTTGTTGAGGGTGGTGTTGGTGGTATGAGCCTATCACCATACTTTGATGATGATGTAGATATTTTAATAGTTGATTTTGGAAACCATAAAAAGAAGATACTTAACAAAAAAGATATAGATGAGATAGATATAAAAGAGTTTGACCATGCTACGGCTTTGATATATCTTTTAAAAACTATTGATAGAGATTTTACTATCTATCTACATAATGGTGAGTATGATATAGATAAGATTGTAAATTATACAGATGAAGTGTTAGAGGTTGCAAGAGGTTTATGATGGAAATTACAAAAGATATGTTAGTTGATGAGATAAAAGTTTTACAAAAAGCAGCAAAACTTCATGCTAAATACTCTATCTCCCAATATAAAAGAGTTTTAAATATAGTTGATGAACTAGAGAAAGAGAAATCTCTTTTAGAAGAGAAAGTAAAACAAAGAACAAACCACTTAGAGGTTGAGATAGCACAAAAAGAGGATCTAACAAATAAGCTTGAAAAGATCGCTAAATATGACCAACTAACAGGTTTAGCAAACAGGTACCTATTTCTATCTGAACTTGAACTAATATATCAAGAAGCTAAACTTCTAAACAAAACATTCTCACTACTTTTTTTAGATTTAGATGGTTTTAAACTTATCAATGATACCTATGGACATGATGTTGGTGATGTTTTACTAAAAGTTGTATCTAAAAGGATTAAAGCTATTGTCCGTCAAGATGATATGGTTGCTAGACTAGGTGGTGATGAGTTTACCATCATATTAAGAAACATAGATGATAAAGAAAAAGTTAAAAAGATAAGCACACTTCTTATAGAGGAGATTCAAAAAGCGATTCAGATAAATAATCTCGATGTTTATGTTGGTTCTAGTATAGGTATATATATGTTTAATAAGCATGAGGAGCAAACATACCACGATGTTATCTCTAAAGCAGATATAGCTATGTATGAATCGAAAAAAGCTGGAAAAGGTATCTATACTTTCTTTGATAACACTATGCAAAAAGAGGTTCAAGAGTTAACAATTATGAAACATAAAATCAAACACGCTCTTGAAGATGGTAACTTTATAAACTACTTTCAGCCAATAGTCTCTAGTGTAAACCATAATATTCTTGGTGCTGAAGTGTTGATAAGATGGCAAAATAATGGCAAAATAATCTCACCAGATATATTTATACCTATATTAGAAGATGATATATCTCTTATCAAAGATGTTACCTTTTGGCAACTAGAACAAGTTGTATCTGTGATGTATAAACACAATATATTTTTCTCATTTAATATATCTGCTAAACTTCTACACAATGAGCTTATAGAAAAATTAGAAGAACTTATACAAAAGTATGAATTTGAACCATCAAAAATTCATCTTGAAGTTACTGAGACTTCACTATCTACAAATATGGTTCAAGCATCAAATATACTTCTAAAGGTCAAAAATATGGGCTTTAGACTATCTTTAGATGATTTTGGAACAGGTTACTCATCTCTAGCTTACCTAAGAGAGTTATCATTTAACATACTAAAAGTTGATAAAAAGTTTTTAGATGATTCTACAAAATCTGACAAAAATAGAAAGTTACTTTTAGCTATCATAAATATGGCAAAAATTTTAGATATGAAAATTATTTTAGAGGGGATAGAGGAGAATCATCAACTATCTATTTTTGAAAAAGATAAATATATAAAACTTCAAGGTTTCCTATTTTATAAACCTATGCCTTATGATAAATTTACAAATCTAATAGAAGCAAACACCATATAAACTAGCCATATATTCCCACTAGTCCGAAAAATTTATAAGAAATTTACAATTTCAGTTTAAATTAAAAATTATAATAAAGATTTAAGTAACCCATTAGTAATATATTGAATGATTATTCATTAATAAAAATAGGAGTTGGCTATGGGAGATAGAATAGAAGCTGTTAAAAAACTATTCACATCTAAAAGTGCGAGAGTTGAAACAAATATGGGTGATGCTCATTATGAAAAATTGTTTCAATCTTGTCAAGCAAGAATAGAGGAGTTAAAAACTCAAACACCAAGAGAGAATCGTTTAGATATTGACGATGTTTTAGAAGATCAAGGTATAAACCGTCGTGATTTTATGAAATGGGCAAGTGCTGTTACAGGTATGCTTATGTTACCATCTTCATTCACACCACTTGTTGCTGATGCGGCACTTCTAATGAACAGAGCACCAGTTATCTGGATAGAACTTTCTGATTGTGCTGGTAATACTGAAGCTATGCTTCGTTCAGATGGACCAAAAATTGATGAGATTCTTTTAGACATAATCTCTTTAGAGTTCAATGAAACAATTATGGCTGCTTCTGGTCACCAAGCAGAGAAGCAACTAGAAGATGCTATGCACACTTTTAAAGATAAATATTTACTATTTGTTGAGGGTGCTGTACCTATGGGTATGGATGGTCAATTTGGTACTATCGGTGCTAGTGGTGAGACTATGCACGAACACCTTATGAGAGTTTCTAAACACGCAGCAGCTATTGTAGCGGTTGGTTCTTGTGCTACATTTGGTGGTGTTCCAGCAGCATCTCCAAACCCAACTGGAGCTAAAGGTGTTATGGATGTTGTATCTGGTAAACCTATCATCAATATCCCAGCTTGTCCTGCTAACCCAGCTAATATGGTTGGTGTAATTATCCACTATATCTTAACTGGTCAAGTTCCTGAACTAGATTCTTTACTTCGTCCAAAATTCGCATTTGGTTACCGTATCCACGATAACTGTGAAAGAAGAGCTCACTTTGATGCTGGTGAGTTTGTTGAAGAGTGGGGTGATGAGGGTGCTAAAAACAATTTCTGTCTTTACAAGGTTGGTTGTAAAGGTCCAATGACATTTAACAACTGTTCAATCGTAAGATATAACGAGGGTGTTAACTGGCCTGTTGGTGTAGGTCGTGGTTGTATCGGTTGTTCTGAGCCAGACTTTTGGGACAAATATGCGTATGAAAGACCAATGGCAGATGCTAATATCAAAGCACCAACTGGTGGTGTAGAGAAAACTGTTGATGAGTTTGGTTTAGGGCTACTAACAGCAGCTGGTATCGGTATCGGTATCCACGCAGCAGCAAGTTTAGCAGCAGGTAAAAAAGAAGAAATAGGAGAAGAATAATGGCAAAAAAACATATAATTGTAGATCCAATCACAAGAATTGAGGGTCATCTTAGAGTTGAAGCTGTAATAGATGAAAACAATACTATTGTAGACGCATATACTGCTTCTACTCTGTTTCGTGGTATAGAGACTATTTTACAAGGTAGAGATCCTCGTGATGCTGGACTTTTAGCTATGAGAATCTGTGGTGTTTGTACAGGTACACACTACCAAAGAAGTATAGAAGCAGTTGAAGATGCGTTTAATGTAACGATTCCTAAAAATGCTCGTATTGTTCGTAACTTGATTCAAGGTGCTTTATATGTACACGATCACTTAGTTCACTTCTACCATCTTCACGCTTTAGATTTCGTTGATGTTGTTTCAGCTCTAAAAGCAGACCCTAAAAAAACTTCAGAAGAAGCAGTTAAATGGGCAAAAGTAGCTGGTACAAACCCATTTATTGAGGGTGCTGGTCAATTTAAAGAGATTCAAGATAGAGTAGCTAAGTTTGTAAAACAGGGTCGTTTAGGAATCTTCGGTAACGGTTACTGGGGTAACAAACACTATAAACTTACTCCTGAACAAAACTTAATTGGTGTTGCTCACTACCTAAAAGCTCTTGATATTCAAAGAGATTTAGCAAAAATGCAAGCTATCTTTGGTGGTAAGAATCCACATCCACAATCTATCGTAGTTGGTGGTGTAACTTGTGTTCAAGATATTAAAAATCCTGCTCGTATAGCACTATTTAAGTCTTTACTAAAAGATGGTACTAAGTTTATCAAACAAGCATATTTACCAGATGTTTATATGGCTGGAACTATGTATGCTGATGAAGCTACCGATTCTTCTGCTACATTTACAGCTCACAAACAAGGTAAAGGTGTAGGTGGTACTGGTGGTGGTCTTCTTAACTTTATGACTTATGGTGATTTCCGTTTAGATGATACAGGTTTTTACAAATCTGCTCTACTATTCCCTAGTGGTATCGTTTTAGATGGTGATTTAACTAAAGTTCACCCATTTGATCCAGATAAGATCGCTGAAGATGTTACTCACGCTTGGTATGAAGCTGATAAACCTCAACACCCTTATGATGGTACAACTATCCCTAAATATACAGGTTTAGAGAAAAAAGCTGATGGTATGGCTTACCTTAAAACAGATGAGAAATACTCTTGGATTAAATCTCCAATCTATGATGATAAAAGAATGGAAGTTGGTCCTCTAGCTCGTATGGTTGTTGGTGTGGCATCTGGTCATAAACTTATCACTAAGTATGTAACAAACTTCCTAAAAAGAGGTAATCTACCTACAACTGTACTTTTCTCAACTATTGGTAGAACAGCAGCTCGTGCTGTTGAGACTGAACTTATGGCTGATGAGATGATGAAGTGGGTTGATGAGTTAGCTGCTAATGTTGCTGCTGGTGATGATAGCACTTGGCAAGAGTTTGACTTTGATATGGTGAGTAAAAAGACTAAAGGTGTTGGTCTTGCTGAAGCTCCTCGTGGAGCATTAGGTCACTGGGTAAGAGTTGAAGATGGAAGAATCTCTAACTATCAAGCTGTTGTTCCATCAACTTGGAATGCTGCGCCTAGAGATTATAAAGGTCGTTTAGGTGCTTATGAAGCAGCATTAATAGGTACTAAGGTTGCTGATCCTGAACAACCTTTAGAGATTATTCGTACAATTCACAGTTTTGACCCTTGTATCGCTTGTGCTGTTCATGTGGTAGATACTAAAGGTAAAGAGCTAGGTGTATATAAAATAGATACACAGTGTAGTATCTAAGGGGGCTTAATATGAAAGCTGGATATAAACAAGTAAAAAGGATGACACCCTATATGAGGATGAATCATTGGGTTGTTGCTATTAGTATGTTGGGGGCTATCGTTACAGGTTTGTATATAGGTCACCCATACTACCAAAGTTTTATCGCTGATCCTGCTGTTACAAAATATGTGATGGCATGGAACAGATGGATACACTTTATGATAGCTATCATCTTTGATGTTAGTAGTATTGTTATCGCTTATATGTATTTCTTTTCAAGATTTGAAAAACCATATAAGAAGATTATTCCAAACAGTGCTAATATTAAAGAGTTTGGTGAAGTTGTACTAAATCTAGTTACACTAAACCGTCGTAAAGAGTTTGATTCTACACATAGTGATAGTTTCAACACTGTATTTTTCTTAGTGTTTCACTTGATGTTAGCATGGATGCTTTTAACAGGTCTTCAACTATATGTTCATGGTTTAGAATCTGGTCTTAGCTCTATTGGTAATTGGTGGCCATGGATGTTACACTTAGTAACAGACTGGACTATCCCTGTAACAGGTGGAACTTTAATGGATGTTCGTATATCTCACCATGAAACTATGTGGTATATCATGGTATGGATTGCGTTTCATATCTACTACCAAGTATGGCGTACTATCTTCTGGAAAGAGGGAGATATTGGTATCGTTGTTGGTGGTTCAAAATTTGTAAAAGAGGAAGCGTAAAGCTTTCTCTTTTATCTTTCATTTATAAAACTGAATAACCATTCAAAACATTAAGTTAGATTGTGATATATTTTCTAAACAATTAACTTAGGAGAAGGCAATGGCTTTTGTTCTTGAACTTCAAACAACTTCAGATAAAAACTATCTACAAAACTACATAACAGGGATTTTATCTTTAAATGATATTAACTTCTCATTTGAGAGGGGTGAAGATAAACTTTTAGTATTATTTGATGATAAAAATCCAAACCTACAAAACATAGTTGAAAATATAGCAAACTCACTACCAGCTTCCATATTTTTAAAAAACTCAAAAAGCTACTTTTTAGATAAAGAGATAGATTCTAAGAGTGAGATTCTAAACGATACTCCAATCTCTATCGGTTTATGTCCATCATGTCAAAAAGAGCTTTTTGATGTGAGTTCAAGAAGATACTACTACCCATTTATATCATGTAGTAGTTGTGGTGGAAACTACGCTTTTTTAAACAGATACCCATACAAAAGGGAAAATACATCTTTTAGATTTATAGTACCTTGTGATGAGTGTAAAGATGAGATGAATCGTGTTGGTAAGAATCAACACCATCAGATAAACTCCTGCCACAAATGTGGTGTATCTGTAAGATTTGAGACTAAAAACTCACAAAGATATGCTAATGATGCTGGAAGTTTTAGAACTATGTTTGAGGTTAGTGCTAAAGCTATAAACGATAATAAAAGAGTTCTCATAAAAACAACTATGGGTTATAGAGTTTTTTACAAACCTCAAGAGATAAATCACGATTCTATTTTGATGATGATAAATGCTACAAAAATCACAGATAATCTCTCACTTATAACAGAGGAGTTTAACGCCCTACTGAGCATAGAGAGACCTATCTTAGATGTAACATTAAAAAATGATGAGTTAAAAACTCTCAAAGGCTCAAACACTATCTATGCTAAATACCCTGATGATGGCTTTAGTATCTTACTTTGTACTGAGTTACAAAAGCTAGGGTATGATTATATAGCTTATGAAGATGTAGATAGTAAGTGTGAATCTGATGTTGTTATAGATTACGATTTAGATATAAACCAACAAGAGGATATGAGATATTTTTTAAATAAAGATGTTTCATTTGTGGCTAGTGGTGAGAGGGTATCTTTCCCATCTGAGAACTTTACAAAGGTTAGTGTTTTAAGTGTTAGTGATAATCTCATAGGTTTACCAACTGATAAAAATAGTATGATATTTGACAAGATGGAACATTTTGATTCTGTTCATGTAGATAAAGCAAATGTTTTATCTACTATAAGTGAAAAGTTTCACTCTATCCAAAAACCTTACCTTATTGAGGAGGCATCATTTTTATCTGTGGTGGCTGAACACAACCTTTTTAACCAAAAATGTGTTGGAGCATATTTTGATGAGGAGCCATCATTTTTATACTATGATGGTAAAAATGTTATCAGGATAGTTCCACCAAGAGATTTTGAAACAAACTCTCTTATAGAAAATATATCTAATCTTAGAGATGGTTCAGATAGATTAGTTGAAAACTTAAAAAATCAAAAACCTAAAATATATGAAAAACTTCAACAACTTCAAGATAGAGATGATGTGAAACTTTTTGAAGCTGTTGCTATCATTTTAGGTTTAGATGATGAATCTATGAGAGGTGTTACAAAAGAGGCTATGAAGTTTGTTGGTAAGGGTGGGATTCAGATAGATACTCATGTAAAAGACAACAGATTTGACCACACAGCTTTTTTAGCAAGTATCATATCATACCAGTTAGCTGGTGTTAGTGAGGCTATATTATCATACTCAATTTTTGAGAGTTTTGGTGATTATTTTAGTGAACTTTTAGATGAGTTAAAAGATAAAACAAAAACTACAAATGTGATACTATGTGGTACACATTTTGCGAATCAATCTCTTTTTTCAAGGATGCAAAGAAACCTAAAGTTAACACCACCATATATGAACAAAAACTACCCTATCGGAAAAGAGAGTGGTGTTATAGGGGGAGTTTATCTCTAATCATAGGTATCAAATATATATCAGTGGTATTGTTCAAGGTGTTGGTTTTCGCCCGTTTATAGATACACTAGCAAAAAAATACTCCATCAAAGGTTATATACTAAATGATGGAGATGGTGTTGTGATAGAGGCTCAATCAGAAAAAAATCTACTAGATAGATTCATAGATGATATAAAAACAAACCAACCAACACTAAGTAGAATCGATAAACTTAAAATTAAAAAGATAGAACCAAATGGTGATAAAAGCTTTATTATAAAAAAATCAACAAGCTCAAATATATCAACAATGTTAAGTGCTGATATAGCTATGTGTGATGGTTGTAGAGATGAGCTTTACGATAAAACTGATAGAAGATACCTATACCCATTTATAAACTGTATAGAGTGTGGTCCTAGATATAGCATCATAAAAAATCTACCCTACGACAGGGAGAGAACATCTATCGATATTTTTGAGATGTGTGATGAGTGTAGAGCTGAATATGAAGATATAACAAACCGTAGATACCATGCTCAACCCATCTCTTGCCATAGATGTGGAATGGAACTATCATACATAAAAGATGGCATTGTTTTTAAAGATAGTACACAAAAAGTGATAGACAAAATCACTAAAGATATAAAAAATGGCGATATTGTAGCTATAAAAGGTTTAGGTGGTTTCCATATAGTTTGTGATGCTTTAGCTGAAGATTCTATCTCTAACCTAAGAGTTAAAAAAAATAGAATCTCAAAACCTTTTGCTGTTATGTTTAAAGATATAGAGCATATAAAAGAGTTTTGTGAGATAACATCAAATGAGCAAAAGACAATCTTATCTAAAGAGAAACCTATCGTTATCGTTAATAAAAAAGTAGATTCAAAACTACCAAAAAACATAGCTCCAAACATAGAGAAAATAGGTGTCTTTTTACCATATACACCTCTTCACGAAATTATATTAAATAGTTTAAAAACACCCATCATAGCAACTAGTGCTAACTTAAGTGGTGAGCCTATCATCAAAAATGAAGCAGATATATTTAAAAAATTATCTAATGTTGTATATAGTGTTTTAACTTATAATAGAGATATTGTAAATAGCTGTGATGATAGTGTTGTTTGTTATAGCGGTGATGAACTTTTACTCCTTAGAAGCTCAAGAGGTTACGCTCCAAAGAGTTTCTATCTTGATACAGATCTAAAAAAGGTGATTCTAGCTTTAGGGGCTAACCAAAAATCTACAATCTCACTAGCTTTTAAAAACTCTATCATCTCATCTCCATATATTGGTGACTTAGATGGCTTGGAATCTGTTGAATATTTTAGCTCAACCATAGATATGTTTAAAAAACTTTATAACTTAAAGATAGATACTATCGTATGTGATAAACATCCAGAGTATGAATCTACAAAATGGGCAAAAGAGTATATAAAAAAAGATAAAAACATCACACTTATAGAGCTTCAACACCACTACTCACACACCCTATCTTGTATCGCTGAGTATAGATTAGATAGTGATGTTTTAGCTTTTTGTTTTGATGGTACTGGATATGGTGATGATGGCTCTTTATGGGGTGGTGAGGTTTTGATAGCCTCTACAAAAAATTATGAGAGGGTTTATAGTTTTAGTGATATAAGCTTACTCGGTGGTTCAAAAGCTATAAAACAACCCAAAAGGGTAGCATTGAGTTTACTTTTTGAGTATCTTCCATTAGATGAAGTTTTAAAAACAGATATAGCTAAGATGTTTACACAAAGTGAGATAAAAACACTACACACTATCTATAAAAAAGGTATAAACTCACCAAGAAGCTCATCTGTTGGTCGCTTGTTTGATGCTATCTATGCTTTTGTTGGTTTTTCATTAGATATAAATTATGATGGTGAGAGTGGCTTACTTTTAGAAAAACTAGCTAAAGATAGTGATGTAGATTATGGTTATAGCTACAACATAAAAGATTCCAAAATAGATATAAAACCTATGATTATGGAGATATTACAACAAAAAGATAGAGCTAAAATAGCTAAAATGTTTATCATCACTTTAGCTGAGATTGTAAAAGATATAACTCTAAAACACCCTAACCTACCAGTGATATTAACAGGTGGTGTATTTCAAAATACTACACTTGTTTTTGAGGTTACAAAAAGATTAAAAGATATAGATAGAAGATACTATATACAACATGAGACACCACTAAATGATAGTGGAATCTCATTAGGTCAAGCATACTATGCTATAAAAAATATACAAGGATAAAAGATGAGTAAAAACATAGCACTTATAGGTTCTGGAAACGCCTTTTTTAAAGATGAGGGGATAGGACTATATGGAGCAAAATATCTAAAAGAGAGATATAGCTTTACACCAGATGTTGAGATAGTTGATGGTGGGACATTAGGGTTTAAACTTATGCCACTACTTCAAGAGTTTGATGAAGTTATCATCATAAATACAGCTTCAGATGATGATGGTGTGATAGGTGAAATAACTATAAAAACAACTGATGAATTTTTAGATGGTTCTTTGGTGAAGAAAACCGCAAATGAGGTGGAGATAGCTGAGATGCTTCAGATCTGCTCTTTGAGTGAGCTTATGGCTAACACAACTGTTGTGAGTATAGTACCAAAAGATATAATCTCTGTTGATGTATCTTTGAGTGATGAGTTAAAAGATAGTTGGCAAAACTATATAGATACAACTTTAGATATTTTAAAATCTTTAGATGTTAAAGTAGATATAAAAAACGATTCAATTACACTTGATGATATAGTAGATATTTTTGCGAATCCAAGTATCGAACATTGTAGAGGTTTTTAAGTGAAAAAGCCCCTATTTTATCTTACTGTAAGAAAGATTTCATTAATATATGAATGTTCATTCAGTTAGCATTTAACCAGAATGTATCATACTTGATACCTCAAATAGAGCGGTAGTACATTTCCGTGTTATGTTGAAAAGATTTAAAGCATTTACGCTCTATTTTGAGGGTTATTAAAACCATCTATAATCTCATCTAAAGAGATTAAATTTTCATTTTTCATAACCTCAACACCCTCTTTTTTTACTATATCTACTATCGTATCTACATAAACTTGAAACTTTTTAGTGATACTATCACTCAACCCTATCTTTACATCTATAATATCTGGAATAATCCCAACAACACTAGATTTTGGAATCTCTTTACCCATCAACTCTAGTATATCAAAACATTGTAAAACCCCTATCTCATGGGCGCCACCAGAGTTGAGACCATATCCTGTTAACTCCTCAGCTGGTATATGGTAGATACTCCCAACCTCATCATCAATCTCTATCGCATCTAAAATAATTATATGTTGATACTCCATAAAAAGGTTTAAAAGATTTATCCCCTCTACCCCACCATTTATAATATCTACACTTGGTGTGAAACTATAATTTGATTCTAAGTACCTTGTTGTATATATCGCAACACCATCATCATACTCTAGTATATTTCCTACACCCAAAATCGCTATATTTTTCATACTACTCCTTAAAATACTCTTTTACTATTAGATCTATCGCTTCATCTTTTTTATGGTTATATTTAAACTCAAACTCTTTTAAAAAATAGATAAAAGAGTTATAGTTTACACCTTTATACTTAAGTATCTCTTTCTCAAAATAATCCCAAAACTTCACTATATTATTGAGATGTTTAGATACTTTTATAATCTTATAATCTCTTTGAAATTTTTTAAACTCTTTTATATAATTTTTATCTAAATTATCCTCAAGAAACTGTTTTTTATACCTTTGTAGAGATGGCATCAAAATAGTATAGATATGCCCATCATAATCAAAAGTTAAAAAATTGTGAGCATCAAAAATAACATCATCTTTATTTTTTTTTGAGTTCTCTTGATACATATACTCCTCATACTCACAGTTTTTCTCCCTAAGTTGTTCATACTCCCTTTCACATATAGTAGCAGATAAGATTCTAAAATCTTTATAATATTTTTGAACACTTACATAAGAGATTCCAACCCTTTTTGATGCCTCTAAAGCACTAACATTTGAAACATATATCTCAATAAGATTCAAAATCTTATTTATCCTCTTTTTTGAAGTTTTTTTATGGCATACACTACACTTTACTCTACCATCACTTAGGTGATAAACAAAGTTATTACAATAGATACACTCTATAAGCCAAATCATACACTCTCCAAATTGATACAAATAGTCCGAAAACTATATAAGAAATTGATACTTTTATCTTTCTCTTACGAAATATAATATAAAATCTTTTAAAACTGAATAAACATTCATTTGATTTTAAGGATTAATCTTGGAAATTGGCTATTTAATCATCTTTTGGTACGGAATTTTACACGCTTTTGGAGCTGACCATCTAACAGCAATCGCTGATTTTTCCATAGGTAAATCTATGAAAAAAACTATGTTTATAACAACAATGTTTGCTTTTGGTCACGGTATGACTCTGTTTCTATTTGCTAAACTTTTAGAGATCTATAATCTACCTGAGAGTGTAACAGCTTATGGTGATCTTATATCTTCGAGTGTGATTATTGGGATGGGTGCTTATCTTATCTATATGGTTTTAGCAGATAAGATTCACCTAAACAAACATCTACATGAGGGGAAAGAGCATATACACATCTACTTCGGTAAAGAGCATTCACACAACGACTCTGTGGCAACCTCATCAGCTTGGGGAATGGGTGCTTTAATGGGTATGGGTGGTGTTCGTGGTATGCTTGTAACACTTGGTATGTTAAATGGACAAAGTATAGATTTTAGTATGATACTCGCTTTTATAGCTGGTGTAAGTTTAGTATTTGTTAGTTTTGGTGGAGTTATTTTATACCTAAATAAAGAGTTTTTAACTTCAAAAAGAAATGTAAGAAGAGTTTTTGCTACTGCTGGTGTTATATCTGTTGTAGTTGGAACAAATATGTTAGTTGGATAAAAAAAGGAGTCAACTATAAAGAAACCTAACTAAAAAACAGAGATTTTACCGTTTCATTTAGAAACACCATAAGCTAAATTTTCATCAAATTTAGTTTTGTTCTTTAAAAGTATAAATATTGTTTTTAAAAGCTTATTGGCAACAGCTATTACAGCTTGTTTAAATTTTTTACCTTCTTCCCTTTTTTTAGTGAAGTAAGTATTAAATTTTTCACAAGAGCGGATAGTACCAATAGCCATTTGCCAAATAGTACGGCGAAGATAGGCATTACCTCTTTTAGAGATTTTGCCTCTATAGTTGATTGAAGTACCACTTTGTTTAACAGATGGGTCAATTCCAATAAAAGCACAAAGTTGCTTAACAGATTTAAACTTATCTACAGAGGATACTTCAACCATAAAGTTTTTAGAAGTTACTGTACCAATACCAGGTATTGATTGTAATATTTCAATATCATCATTGATATCAGTATCTTCTAAAGAGTTTTGCAGCTCTTCATCAAGAAAAGATAGTTCATCTTGAATTGTTATTAATCTTCTTATTTTAGAAGTTAATACCTTCTCAAGATATTTATCAGATATAGCAATAGAGTTCTTTGCAAGAGAGAGTATTTCCTCAGCAGAAATTTTAACTTTATTGCCACTGGTACTATCTAATAGTTTTTGAATTTTCTGTTTCTTCAAGTTCCTAATAGCCTTACGGCTAGGAGCTTGTAGAAGCAGATTTAAAATGCTTTTTGTAAATATGTTTGTGTTCTTTAACAATTCAGGAAATAATTGAACTAAGTTAGCTTTTATTTCAGTTTTTAATCTTGCTATCTCTTTAGAGAGAGATTCTCTCTCCCTAATAAGTGGTCTGATGTTCTCTATGGCATTAAATGTAGCAAGATGTAATGACTGATATGATTTTAAACTAAATAGTGCAATAGAAGTCGCATCTTTTTTATCGTTTTTAGTTTTTCTAAGAGTAGTTGAACCAATAAAACTCTTTATGAGTATTGGATTTATTACTACATTATGAAAACTATTTTCAAGTAAAAAAGATAAAAGGGGTAAATGATATATCCCTGTTGCTTCCATTGACACTAAAAGCTTCTCTTTTGGATAAGATGATAAATACTCAAGTAAAGTATTAAATCCTTCTCTATCCATTGTTAGCTTCTCTTGTAGTTTAACTTCACCACTACTCTCAAGTAGTGTTATATCAAAGCTATCTTTACTTACATCTATTCCACAGAATTGTTGATACATAACAAACACCTTTACAAGTTATTTTACATGTGAACAGATAAGCAATCTTGCTTTTATCCTATCTCCATAATGACAGAGGCTCTTAGCCTAATCAACCTATTGGGATTTGAAGCAAGTGATAGACTCCATAGAGATTTAATAAAACTTTATTAAAAGTTCTATCATTGATCTAAAAAAAATGTGATCATCTTGCTTATCTCTTCACATGTAATTATATTAAATTTATTAGTAGGAGATTATATGTGTCAAGATTGTGGTTGTAGTATAACAGATACTCATGAGCATCATCACCATGATGATGAAAAATTAGTAGGGATTCACTCAAATCCTCAGTTAAATGATAAAAAAACAGTTGAT
>Ga0256837_1001783_pt1 | contig 14299 bp, 15 predicted proteins | sample 4562384metaG_FD_185976 | JGI IMG/M metagenome (GOLD analysis project Ga0256837, IMG submission 185976) | Hydrothermal vent microbial communities from Guaymas Basin, Mexico - 4561-384 | ecosystem: Environmental > Aquatic > Marine > Hydrothermal vents | place: Mexico: Guaymas Basin | collected... | reverse complement strand
GTGTTCTCTGTTACTTGGCAGACCTGACGAAATCTACATGCTCCATAACATCCCGTACGGCTTATTTTGATGCGGTTTTTACCTTTGTTAAGCCCCATCTCTTTGAGTATCTCTCGCAGGTGGCTGGCTTTATCTATCTTGCCTGCCTTGCCGCAGCGCTCATCATCACACAGAAACAGCAGCGTTTTGTAGTGCATGATGGGGCGCTGGGGGTCGTAGTCTTTTGGCTTGCAGGTGTAGCCCTCTACCACTTCACTTCCCATCTCATTGTAACGCACTTCACCCTTTTTGACGGGATTTGAGCCACTATTTACCATTATACTTTCCAAACTCGGTATCATAATCTTTGATAAGTCTGTATGCTGCGTGAAGCGATGCTACTACCATCGTCGAAGCACCATAACGCCCTTCTAAGATGATGCCCTCACATCCAAAGTGTTCCATAAACTCACGCCCGTACTCTTTAGACTCAACCACATTGACAAAACCAACAGGGAAAAGAAGTAAAATCACATTGTCTAAATTCACATTTAAACGGATAAGTGTGTTAATCGCTGCATAAATATACGTCGGAGCATTGCCACACGCTAACACCATCGGTTCATCTTGAAACTTCTCTATGGCTAACTCTACTGCTGCATACGAGCGGGTCGTGTTGTTCTTTTTGGCCATCTCAAAGACCTCTGGTTCATTCACATAACAGATGACCTCATTCTCATACTTGTTCAGATAAAATTGACTCAGTCCTGAGCGTATCATATTGGTATCGACTATCAGTTTTGCTTTTCTCTCAAGCAGGTCTTTGAGTTTGAGCATCGCATTTTCTGAGAAGTAGATATTGTCTATGACTTGTTCAAAACAGGTTGTTGTATGAATCAGTCGCTCAACCAAAGCTCTTTCATTTTCATCAAAACGATGAAATCCTTCATACTGTTGTGCCTCTTCATGGATCATCTCAAATGATTTTACACTGATGGCATCACCTATGTTTAATGGTGGTTCTTGTAGTTGAAAACTCATAAATTATTATCCAATCTTTGTAAAAGTTGCATAGAAGTTACTGTTTTATAGGGAAAGTTTAAAACGCTTTTCTCTTTGGAACTACTTTCATAGATGATATCCATCGTTTTATTGCTTTTGATATGATTGGCTTGTAAAATTACAACTTCTTCACCATTATACAAAGCTTTGTCACCCTTTTTTATTTTCTCATTATCAGCATAAAATCCACACATAGCTCTTCTTCTATTTTTTATCTGGATTATACCATACTCCTTGTTGGAGGAACTTTTTGCTCTTTTATAAAGCAAGAACTTCAGTTTGTGCTAAAATTTCACCATGATATATAGATTTTTCAAAAACTATCTCAGCACTATTTTTCTCTTTGGAATACTTCTTGGAAGTGTGCACCATCACAATGACCTCAAACTTCATAGTGATTGTAGTATCTGTATTTTACACTCGAATATCCACCATAGTGATACACCAAGTGAAGCTATCATACTAACACAGCTTGATATCTATAAAGAGCAGATTCTCTTAAATCTTTTTATCATCCATAAAACAACTCCTCACTCCACACTCCAAGCACGTGCACCACCACTTCTCTCCTAAATAAATAATTAACAAACCATTATAAAATTTCGGGAGAAAACTATGAAAAAACTACTACCACTGTTTGTGGCTCTACCTTTGTGTGCTTTAGAGCAACAAACTATCCATTCAAGCTTGTTGGCATACTATGAAAACAAAACCTATACAAACTCAAAACAAAAAGTTGACGGGAGGGTTTATGGTTTAGGTGGCGATATTCACATTCGTAACAATGAAATACGCTTTGCATACGAAGATGGCGCAGCAACTACAAAAAAACCACCCCTTACAAAAGATCTGAGCAACCACAAGCTTTTTTTGCGCTATCGCTATGATTATAAACACTTGCGTGTTCATCTTAACTATCTTCATGTTTTAGATGACAATATCGCTATCACTTCAGGTGGTCAAGGGTATGGAGTGGGATTTGAATATATCCCAACCAAACGTCTTCACTTTGATATAACACAGTATGTTGTACGTTACGATGATTTTCAAACCTATCAAAGTGACTTTAGAGTTGATCTTCACATACCAACAGAGACTTTTGGTTGGAAAATCTCTTCTATTAGTAAATATATCAGACTCAAAGACAAGACTCCAAACAGCTTTACACGTAATGCAAAAGATCATTACTTCACAACAGGCATCAAACTTCACACCCATTACAACAGCTACCATTTTGGAGCTGGTATCTATTTTGGAGAGAGAGTTTTTGCTGTGATGAATGATGGTTTTAAACTCCAACACCATGCGATGGAATTTCACAAAACCTATGCTGTAGGTGTGGGAAAAACACTAGGAAAGTTTATTGCAAGGGTGCAATATATCTACAATGAAGCTACAGAACTTCCCATCAACAACCCAAATGTAAAGATAGAAAATCTGCGATTCATACTTAACTATAAAATCTAGGTGGTATAATTTTGTATGAACTTTACACAAGAAGATACATATAAACTTTTACAAATCATAAAAGCGCGCCGTGATGTTCGCGGCAACCGCTTTATCAACAAACCTATAGAGGATGATAAGCTCCAAATGATACTTGAAGCGGGCATTTCAGCTCCCTCTGTAGGGTATAGCCAACCATGGAAATTTGTTGTAATCCAAGATGAAAACATCAAAAGTGCCCTTGTTGAAAACTTTAAACAAGAAAACACGCAGGCAAAAGCCATTTTTAAAAACAAACCACTTTATGCACAACTCAAACTCGAAGGTATCCAAGAAGCACCACTAAACATCGCTGTACTTTATGAACCAAAAGTGGATGATGTTCTGGGAATGACAAGCATGAAAAAGATGGGTGAGTACAGTGTTGTTTGTGCCGTTCAAAATATGTGGCTTATGGCTCGAGCCCTTAATATCGGCATAGGATGGGTAAGTATTTTGGATGAAAAAAAAGTGCTTCAAACACTCAAGGCAAAACCAAACACGCAACTCATAGCCTATCTTTGTGTTGGTTATGTTGATAGATTTTATGAAGAGAGTGAACTCAAAACCTTAGGATGGGAAAAAGAGAAATATCTCAATGAATGTGTTGTGAAACTATAAACTTTCACACATTTTATGTCATAATTCTTTTACTTAAAATATAAGGTTATGTATGAAATATTTTTTACTTGTACCACTTCTTTTTTTCACAGCTTGTACTTTATATGAAAGCTCAAGTTCACAAACAACATCACCAACAACAAAAACTTATGTAGAAGTCTTTACCTTGGCACCTGTTGTTAATGCTCTAGTAACTGATGCAAATAATCAAGTAGCATCCTATGATACCACAAAACATCAATACTACTTTGAAAAAAGTGTCACCTACCCCATCAGTGCTCAAGCTATTAGCACCACTTACGTAGATATTGATTATGACAATAACGAGACTGCTAATGATTTAAAACCAAGTACTTTTTTCAGCTCCCATACACTTAAAAGCTTTTGTAATTCCATTACCCTGCTTTCAGCTGCATACTATGAACAAAACCTCTCTGATTCAAATATCACAACAAACGACTATGCAAATGATATTTTTCAAAGATTTAACATTAATGTCTGTGACTCGATAATGGACAACAGCAACAATGCCAAAGTACTTTTTGGAGCATATAATTATACTCTTGATACCAACGCAAGCTTTACTCTCACCGATATAGAACCCGACGTTTCCAAAGTGGAAGACTTCTTTGCTTTTTATCTTAACAACTTTAATCTTGATGAGGATAAAATCAAATACTACTCTTCATACAATGCACTCACTCGACTTGACCTTTTGGAGGTACAACGTGTTGACACTATCCATAAGCCTGAGCTCAGTACCATTTTACGTCCAAAACTCCCTTTTATCAAAAACAGCAGTGGTGTTGATGTTTTTGACATCTTACCTTACGGAAGCGATATCTATCTTGCTGCGGGTCACGATGAACTCTCTAAAGTAGATACCAATCTGCAAAATCAAGTTTTTGAAAACAATGTCTCCTTGGTAAGTTTTGGAAGTCGTTTTTACAAACAAAACTATCAAGCTACCGATTGTCTCTTTTTAGCAAACTCCAAAATAGGACTCAGCACCTACAAAATTGATACAAGTGGTTTTACCAAAATAACCAATCTTGATAAATACATAAATTCTTCAGGATCGTTGGTACATTTTTCCAATAGTGCCATCACCAATACAACAGGATATGTTTCAGTTAATGAAAACAAACGTCTTCTTGGAATCAGTACAAAGGAGAAAGGATTTTATCTGCTCAATATCAAAGATACCTTTACTCAATGCACACCAAATACGACCATCTACAATGGTGCAACCATCAATGATATCAGAGAATCAAGAGATTTTATCCTTAACGAAGCTGGTGGATACAGTGTTGACGCAACATTTAGAGATGATGGAACATATCTTTATGTTGCCCATAAAGACAATGGTATTGTAGGTTATAAAACAGATATTTTAGATGTCGATGAGGTTAACAGTTCCAAAAAAATCTTTACATTACAAGAGAATGCTCAAGCGTATAATCTTCAACTCTTCAATAATGATAACGAACTCCTTGTTACAACAGATAAAGGGTTACAAATCTATGATGTAGGGAGTGCCGTGTACAATTTACAATATGTGAGTAAATACCAAACACATGGCGCACAGGTAGATTACTTTCAAGATATAGATGTCTATGGTGATTTTGTCTTTTTGACTGATGGATATCAAGGTGTTAAAGTACTTAAACTCTCAAACAGTTTTGAACCAATGTTATGTGGAGTTGAGTATTTTGCACCCAACAACAACAGCTATGAACTTGCAAAGACAACAAGTGTTAAATATGATAATGGTTACTTGTATGTCGGTATAGCTTCCTATGGTATCGTGAAGTTTAAACTCGATGATATATTATTTCAACATTGCAGATAAAGGAGATTTTATGCAAAATATTTCAAGAAGAACATTTCTCAAAAGTGCTGCACTTTCAGCTGCAACCCTGCCACTTATGGCAAACACGCAAGATAAAAAACCTCAGTTAAAGTTTATCCATATTACAGACTCTCACATGGACTTAAGTGACAGCGATTCTGTGGATGCTATGAAACTGATGGTGGAGTTTGTTAACAATAACCACAAAGACTTAGACTTTGTATGTTTTGGAGGAGATAACTTTAACAACAATGTCAAAGGGGATAAAGATGCGCGTATCTTTAAAGAGATAACAGACAAACTTCATTGCCCAACACTCCATGTAAGAGGCAACAAAGAGGCACATCCCAACCCAAACGATGCGATCCATTTAGCAGAGTTTCAAAAACTTTTCGTTGAAGGCAAAGGATTGCGTGTTGAGGGGAAAGATTGGGCATTTGAGAAAAACGGTGCTTTGTTTTTAGGGCTTGACAGCTGTATCGAGGGGCAAAACAATGGTCGCTATACAGATGAGACCATAGCATTTGCAAAGAAGATGCTCTCACAAGGTAAACCAACTATCATCCTCAACCACCACCCCTACACAAACTACTGGGGAGGTACGGAAGCAAAAGATATCCATAAATATGTACTTAACAACACAGACAAAGTACAAGCAGAACTTTTTGGATATAAGAACCTTGTAGCAACTCTCTCAGGACATAAACATATAGATTCTGTAACAGATGTTAAAGGTGTCAAAACCATTGTTACACGTGGATTTATCCGTCCAAAAGATTTAGATATGTATCCTATGCGTCTTGTGGAGCTTCATAAAAATCAAATAGATGAACAACTCATCTACACAAGCTAAGGTTTAAATAGGCAAACCACTCACCCGCCACATCGTATGAAGATAAGTTCCAAAGATATTATCTACTCTCCATCCCCCATCTTTGGCTGTTTTTTTGCTTACTTTATAAAGTTTTATGTTCGATTGTGGTGCTTGTAGAACTTTTGAGTAGTGAAAAGCATGCCCTTTTATCACTCTGCCATCTAACTCACATTGATAATAACCCAAACGCTCCCGTTTGTTTGTTAGTTCAAAGACAAGAGGAAGTAAACTGCTCATCACTTTCTCATCAATCTTTCTCCCAAGATAGATAAGCCCTGCACACTCCCCATAGATTCTCTTGCCTGCGCTTGCGTGTTGTATAAGAGAGTTTTGAAATATAGTTGCGTGTTGTATCTTTGCATAGCTTATATCAGTCTCAACATAACCGCCAGGAAGTATCACCATATCTGCGTGTTCTGGTATTTTTTCATTGCGTGTTGCATCCACGATGACAAGTTCATCAAAACGCTCTTTGAGATACTCAATATTATCATGATACACAAAAGAGAAGTTGCTGTCGTGTACCAACACGCAACATTTATTTTCTTTTTTTATTGCCTCAAAAGGGTATGCATCATTTTTTTCTAAAGTGATATCCATAACAGAGCTTAAAACATCCATCTCAATGTTAGCTAACACCTCTTTTGTAAGAGAATCTATTTTATCATCTTGCAATGCTTTTAAATCAAGCCCAAGATGGGTACTCTCAAGTAAAAGGAGATTTTTTTCGATATAACCACACACCACAATACCCTTACACTCCGCTTCTATATGTTTTTTTATCAACTCATAATGCATTTTGGAGGAAACTTTATTGATAACAACAGCTTTAATGGTGTTATCCTCACGAAAAGAGAGCATCCCTTGAAGCACAGCAGCGATGGTGATATAACTGCCGCTTCCATCAAGAAGAAGAAGAGAAGGGATTTGCAGTGTTTTGGCAACATCATACGCCGATGCCCCTTTATCCATCCCATCATAATACCCCATCACCCCTTCTACCACAGCGATATCCTTATCCATATAGTTTTGAAATATCCATTGAAGCTGTAGTTGGTTCATCATATAGCCATCAAGGTTGATCGAGGGGGTATCGGCAATATGGGTATGAAACTGCGGGTCTATAAAGTCAGGACCACACTTAAAAGGTCGTACATTTTTTTTAAAATAGTGCAGCAGTGCCATAGTAAGGAGTGTTTTACCTTGATTGGATGCTATAGCTGAGATAAGGATTGCTTGTTTTTTCATATTTTCATTTTTTTGGTATAATACCAAAACTCAGGAGAGGTTAAGAAGCTAAAGCTTCTCAACCTTGAAGCTCACTTTAAAACTGCCAAGCTTAAAGTGAAGCTTTAATAAAAACCTTTTCATAGGTTCTCCTAAAGTTCTGGTTTGTCCCATCGAGATTCGATGGGAACATAAAATTCTAACAAATCCCCCCTTGCATTATCCCTAAAACGCTATAATGGCACGCAAAAAAGAAGTCCCATGAAACGCTACAGACACTATAACAAAGAAACCGCTATTATCCTTTCATGTTTTGGTTCGGTGATAGAACAAGATAAATACTTTGAGTTTGAAGAGTACATCAAAGCACAATTTCCAAACATACCAGTTTTTACAGCATTTTCATCAAAAATGGTGATTAAAGCACTTGCAAAAGAGGGAAAAGTGTACAAAAATCTCCCCCAGGTGATGGCAGATATCGACATGGAGGGATATAAACGTTACATAGTTGCAAGCATTAATATTTTTCCAACCGATGAGCATGAGGTACTTATCCGCATGGTTAAAGGGTTTCGTGAGTTTTCTCTTGCAAACATCCGCTACACAAATGCGCTACTGACAAAAACAAAAGAGACATCAAACTACTTAAACTTTTTAGATACTGCTATTCGTACCCATACTCCTGATTGTATCAATCTTTATATCATCCACGGTGTTCCTATTTTAAACCTTGCAGGTCTTGAAGCGGTGAACTATGTAAGTGGATTTTTAGGTCGTATCAATGAAAAAAACATCAGCTGCTCTTTAGAGGGAGAATACCCGTTCTTTGCTATTAAAGATGCCATCAAACAAGAGATTCTTGCCATAACTCAGGGTTCACAAGATATCAAAGTCAACATCGTACCCCTTTTGCTTGTAAGTGGCAACCATTACGACAAAGATATGCGTGAAATCGCTGATGAAGTAGCACAATATGCCAATGCTGAGATAGTAGAGAGCATAAATAATGATGAAAAGTTTAACCTTTTAGGTCAAAAAGAGGTAAGAGAGATTTTTAAAGACAATATCGCTGTTGAGATGAAAAAGATGGGGCTCTAAGCTTATTGCTTAGACACCCTCCTCTTTTTTCACACCTTCATTCTCTTTGGCTGTTTCTTCATCCTCACCGATAACTTCTTGCACCTTTTTTTGTGCATTTTTTTCTTTAAGCTCCATCAGTGTTTTTGTTTCAAGTGCTAATCGATGTGCTTCTTTGGCAAGCTCTAGTGCCTCTTTTGCCATCTCTGTTTCGTTAAATCCTTTTTTAAGACCATCTATACGCTCTTTTACTAAACGCACTCTATCATGCCCTATAATACGAGTGAGATTTTCATACTCTAAGAGTTTTTCTAACTCATTATCATCTCTCCATGCATCTGTTATTAGACTTTCCAAATAGTCTGCGTATTGTTGGTTGATTTCAACAGGATTGGCAATAAATGCAAAATCAAGCTCTTGAGAGTCTTTTTGATTGAAAAATCTATAATACAACTCTTGTAGATGAGTCGGTACCTGTAATGCTTTAATATAACTAAATACTTTAGCTTCTTCACCATTTTCAAGAAGATACTCTAAAACCTCAGCAGCTACAACACGTTCACCACTTTCAAAAAGTTTCTCTTGCTGCTCTTTGATGTAGTTATAGATATCTCCAAGTTTCTCAGGATCGAGATTTTTTACAAAATTGTAACGCTCCAAATTAGAGCCATAATCCACACTTTGGAGTTTCTCCATAACTATAGAGAGTATAGCCTCTTTATCCTCTTGCGTGTTGGCATAAGCAACGATTTTTTCTAAAACTTCTACATCCTCAGGAGTAAAGCTAAAGTTTTTCATATACTCACTGATATCTTCAAGGAGCACTACACCAAGAATCTCTTGCGCTTTATCTGCATAAAAAGTTGCAAGTTCCTCATCTTTTGCAGCTTTGGCAAGTTTAGTGTACAAAGATGCCATCTCTTGATATTTGTCAATCTTCACATCTAAAGGTTCATCGCTCAATGTACGAAGATGATCTTTATAAAAAGCCTCTTTCTTTGCCTGTAAAGCTTCAAGAAACTCCCCTTGAGCACTACGAATCGTTTTGAGAATTTTTTGAAGATTTTTTTGATAATCATCAAAACTCTCTACATAACTCTCTAAGCTTTGTACCGCTTTGTTAGCGCTTGCATGACGCATTTTGCTTCTAATGACAAGTACTATTATCATAACAATAACGAAGAGTACCCCTGCTATTATCTGCATAATGAAAGGTTCTTTCTCATAAAGAGCAAGTATGTTAAAATTAACCTCTTTAGCTGTTTGTAAAAAGTGGGTTATTTGTTCCATGGTAATTTGTTCCATTGTCAATCCTAAAAAATATTTCACTTATTATAACAAAATATTTATCATAAAAAGTGTTTTTATAAAAGATATTGCACGAAAGAAAAAAAGAAAGAAAGAGATACTCTTGAGATTTTTGCTCAAGAGTATCTAGAAGAATGAGCTATGCACGACAAAGTTGTTTATCAAAAAGATATGCACACTCTTGTGTTTTTGTATATGCTTTTACAGCTGCTAAAACCGCCATATCCACAAGTGGTTCAATGATAACTACACCCATGTATGCACTGCCAAAGCTCAGTACATTCTGAATATTTTCAGCACCAAAACCTTGACCGTAAAATGCCCAAAAAGCAACCCAAGAAACAATAGTTCCTTCCCAAATTGCTGAAAGTTTTAACAGTTGCGTGTAGCTGATATCTTTATACGCAACACCCTCTGGGATAATTTTTTTCGCCGCAAAGTTCAGTACAAACATACTCGCTAAAAGTGTTGTTACATTGATACCATACTGTGGCAAATCAAACGGTGCGAAAAAGAGTCCTTGTGCACCAAGACCAAGTGCCAAGGCAACTGATGCTGGTGCCAAACCAAATACTAAAAAGATGGTTGTTCCCAAAATAAGATGCACTTCGCTTACACCAATAGGATAGTGTGGTAAAATCTCAAAACAAGAAAAAACCACGATACTTGCAATGATTGTTTTTAAAAGAAATGAGATTACTCCATTTTCTTTTATATTATCCCATACAACTTTTGCAGTTGCTCCAAATACAGCGGTTGCTGTCCCATAACTAAGTAACATTTTAGCTCCGTCAACTACGCCTGCTTCTATATGCATACTCTCTTCCTTTCATTTTTGTTAAAAATTTAAGGGAACCTTGTCATTCCCTTTGCCTCATTACTGTATTTTAGCTTTTTTTTGCTTAGAAATTATAAGCTCCAAATATTCTTACATTTCCCCAGTCACCACCATTGATACCGTTTGCACTGTTATCATATTTATCATCATTGATAGTATAGATTGCAGCAAGGGTAAAATCATCATCTCTACTGTACTCTACACCGAAGTCCTGCTCTACTATATGCTCTTTTGCTCCGCTTGAATCAGCATCACCTTTAAAATCTCCATAAGCATAAAGGATGTTAAAATCACCCACTCCGTAACTGATACCACCAACCCATGCATCCGCACTTCTATCAAGTGTCATCGCATCAAGTATCATAGAATCCATACTTGTAAAGAGTGTTCCTCCACCAAAACCACTAAAACTTTGTTTATTTGCCTCTTTTGCTGCATGGTTGTAAGCGATATTAAATCCCAAACTATTAACAACAAGTTCTCCTGTAGCCCCATATATCTCTGAAGATACACCACTACTATCTAATTCATTCTGTTTGAGATATTGTAATCCTGCATTTACAAAGAGTGTTTGTGTCATATGATAATGCCCTACAACATCAAAGTAAAAAGAGTTGTTTGCAGTACCATCACCCGCTTCACCATTAATATTATATCCCCATACACTGGCATCTATCATCTCATTACTGTAGCTTAAACCACCAAAATAGGTACCATCTTTTCCTGTTTTTTGCCAACCGTTATCTAAATCAGCATCAATACCTTGCCATTTTTGAAGCTGCCCTGCCATAATACTAAAAGCATCATACTCATAGTGTGCAACTACGGCTTCAAAGCTATTTGGAATCATTAAAAAATCATCACTATCAGCTAATGGTGTGTCAATCACTTGACGCCCTATTCTGATAGAAAAGTCCTCATAACTGTAATTGATATAAGTTTCACTTCGCACCTCATATTCTTGAGCGGATGACGAGAGACTAGAGTTACGTTTTACTCCATCTCCACTCAAAGCATCAATGTCAGTTGACGTATGAAACGCTACTGCAGCACTAAAACCTTTATACTGTGCAAGTTCATATTTGACAAAACCACCAAGTGCTGTTGCATAAGTGTTTTGGTATGTATCATTCATATATGAACTTGAAAGTGCACGAATCTGCCCTGTTACTTTACCATCACGAAACATATGTTTAAAACCACCAACAATATCAAGCTCTTTTTGTGGTGTTGCACTCACTCCACCAATAGCTTTTTTTACAGAAGTTATACGATCTTCTCGCACCTGTTCATTTTGGGCTGCCTGTATAGAAACACTTGTAAGAGTTGCTGCTATACTTAGAGATATTATTTTTTTCATTTTTTTCTTTCACTTATTTAATTTTTAAAATGATAATCTTTATCAACTTAATTATTGATTAAAAATATGGTGGTGATATATCACTGTTGAGTGTTTTATAAAAATCTGGAAATCTTTTTGCCTGAACTAAGAGTGCAAGTATCTTGCGTGTTGTACTGGTAAAAACATAATTACAATGACAAGCCTTATTTGCATTGAGAAGTTCAAACCAAGGGGCGGCTTCTACCTCTTCTAACTCCTCTATCGTTTCATCCTCTTGGGCAAATGATGAAGCATGGAGATGAAAATGTTGCACACGAGTAGCACTCTCATGCATCGTTATGCTGTTAACAGTTGCAGTGATAGCGTTTAAACTAAAGTAGTTTTTTCCAAATCCACGAGGTAATTTCATAACGAAATTATACTATAATTCGAAAAAAAAGAGAAACAATGGGATACAGCAACTGGGTAAGCAAACACGCAACGAAGCATAAACAAATCGTACAAAAACTTCTTGCACAAAACTATACAAAAGAGATGATAATAGAGTACTTTGACTTTGAAAATATGAAAGCAAAAGAGAGTGACTTCTGCCCGTTGTATGCAAAAAACAAAAAGTGTCATGAGATAGAGAGTCTCAACTGTTACTTATGTTCTTGCCCAAATTTCCGATTCAATGACGATGGCATAAAAAACATCGAAGCAAAAACTCAGTATAGTTTTTGTGCCATTGATTCTAAAGATGGCAAACAAGGTATCTATGGAGAAAAGATCCATCAAGATTGCTCAAGATGTAGTGTACCCCACCATAAAGAGTATGTAGAGAAACATTTTGATCTTGATTGGATGAAAACAATGAAACAATGTAGCGTATAATGGGCATTAAAACTCATATCACCCTTCAAGAGGTACAAACCCTTTTCCCCTCTTTTTCTATCACCTCTATCTCACCTACCAAAGATGGGGTGATCGATACAACCTATATTGTAACAACACGACACCATAAAGAGTATATACTCAAACACTACGAAAGAGATATTACAACACAGGTTTTACAAGATGCCTCAAGACTCTCTTTCTTTGCATCTTCTGGCTTGCGTGTTCCTGTACTTGAGGCTCAAAAGCAGGGGTGGTATCTTTACACAAAACTCTCAGGAGAGGTACCCAAATCTATCAACACGCAACATATTGTCTCTCTTGCAAGGTTTATGGCAACACTCCATACCCATAGTGTAAAAACAAAAGAACAAAAGCTTTTTATCGACAACTATCCGCTTAAAAAGATACTCCATTATGCAAAACACAACTTTTTTGCCTACTACAAAAAACTCCAATCCCTTCAAAACTATACACAATCCAATGATGGCTTTATCCACGGTGATATTTTTAAAGACAACTGCGTGTTTGATGGCAATATTATAGGAGTTTTTGATTTTATAGACGGCGGAGGTGGAAGTTTTGCTTTTGACTGTGGTGTGGCACTTATGGCATTTTCTCCACCGACACGCAACTACTATAACACGCAACTCTTTGTACGGATTTACAATCAAAAAGCACCTAAAAAACTTTCCTACAAAGAGTTAGACAATGCTATGCAAGAGGCTCGACAACTCTATGCCCTTCTTCGAATCAATCATCACAAAAGTACGAAAAAAGCAAAAGCATTGGTTTTATAATTATTCTACGCTAAAATCACATTATGGAAATAACTATCAATGATTATAATATGCAAAACCTGCAAACTTTTAGTGAATTAAAACAAAAAGATATAAGTTTTCTTATCAATGAAGCCTTAGAGCAGTATTTTGAAAATGAACAACGTAAACTTTTGGAAAAAAACCTTGAAAATGAAAATGCAATGACCAACCTTGACTTTAACGAGTTTTGGGATGATGTGGAGTTAGACTGATGATGCAACACGGCGGCAATATCTACAAATACGCAAAAGAGTTGGATTGTGATGCAAGTGAGATAATAGACTTCTCCTCAAATATCAATCTCTATCAAAAAGAAAAAGAGTTTTGTATAAACACGCAACAACTCACCCCTTATGCCGACACCAACTACACAACCCTTAAAAATACCATCGCATCCAAATATAAAATAGAAGCCAACAATATCACCCTCTACAACGGAGCAACTGCTGCCATCTATGACCTTTTTACTTCACTCAAAGGCAAAAGTGTTTACCTCTATGCACCCCTTTACGGTGAGTATGAAAAAGCAGCACTCAAAGCAAAAAAAGATATTTACAAGATCAACCGCATAGAAGATATCGATACCGAAGTGGAGAAAAAATCTATCGTTGTCTTTGTCAATCCGTCTACTCCAGAGGGGAGTTATTACGATATGGACGATCTCTTTTTAGAGTGGAAAAAGAAAAAATGCACCATTATCCTTGATGAGAGTTTTATAGAGTTTGAAGCACACAAATCTTTGAAAAAACAGATTATGGACTATAAAAAACTCTATATAATCCAATCTTTTTCAAAATTTTACTCCTGTGCTGGGGTACGTATAGGAGCTGTACTTACCCATAAAAAGAACACTCGTTCACTTCAACCTCCGTTATGGAATATCTCTACATTTGATGCTGAGTTTTTAGAACAACGACTTTTAGATGAGGAGTTTATCACC
>Ga0256837_1001779_pt1 | contig 14329 bp, 13 predicted proteins | sample 4562384metaG_FD_185976 | JGI IMG/M metagenome (GOLD analysis project Ga0256837, IMG submission 185976) | Hydrothermal vent microbial communities from Guaymas Basin, Mexico - 4561-384 | ecosystem: Environmental > Aquatic > Marine > Hydrothermal vents | place: Mexico: Guaymas Basin | collected... | reverse complement strand
AAGAGCTCTTTCTTATACACTAAGCTTACTATTGCTCTGTTCACCTCTGGAATCTCTTCTAAGATACTCTCAATTTGAGTTGCAGATATTCTTTTTCCTGCTATTTTTATAAGCTTATTACTACGACCTATAAGAGTAAACCCTTCGCTATCTATCTCGACAATATCCTCTGTAACATAGGGAAGCACTAATGCTTCTATTTTATCTCTTAGAAGATACTCTGAAATAAAAGGAGAACGAACACTAAGCTTATCTTCTTTCGTCTCTACACTAACCTTTTGAAGGCTTTTCCATTTTACACCTGCACCTATTTTGTAAGCAATACCACCTGTTTCAGTCGAACCAAAAAGTTGCATAACATCTGATTTATACTTCTCTTGAAAAAGAGCAACATCTTCAAGTGAAAGAGGTGCGGTAGAGGAGATAAAAAGTGTTTGAGGAAGCTTTATTTCACTTGGAACTTTAGCAAGTGCTTTAATAAAAACGGGTGTTGTAATGACTAAAGTATTTGGCTCTTTTGCCTCTTCTATCAACTCATAAGGAAGAAAATCCTCTTTTACAATAAGTGTAATATTTTTAAGTGAAAGGGGTAACAAAAGTCCTGCTAATATTCCATAAATATGCACAAAAGGAACAGTAACTACTACTCTTTTTATCTCTCTTGTAGTAAGTATCTCTTTAAGACTCTCTACCTCAGACTCTAAGTTTTGTTTTGTTTTAAAAGCGCCTACTGGAAATCCACTACTCCCTGATGTAAAAAAAAGAATTTGAGAATCTTTACTCAATTGTTCTATTCCCTCTAACTCATTAATATTATTTGCATTATAAAAATCAAGTAATTGTTTGTGGTTTGCATCAAAGAGTACACTTTTTTGTCCACTTAAATACGCAGGAATAAACTGTTTTATAAAAGACAACTTATCTAAAGTGTGAACATACTCCCAAGAGCTATTTACACTACAGTCTTCTGCTAACTCCAAAGTCTCTCGAGTGTTATCAGCATGAATATACTCTAAAATCATCGCATTACCTTTATTAAAATAAATATCGCTCCACATCCTAAACTTATAACAACACCTATAGAGTTTAGAGCAACTATACTACTAAATATAAGCACACCAAATGCAGCAAATGTACTTAAGAGTGAGTAAGTGATCGCCAACATAGTGTTTCTTGGTTTACTAGAGTTACTCATATAAATACCATAGTCTATACCGATTGCTATTAAAATTATAAGTGAGAAGAGATGCATAATGTTTACACTAAAAAATGTTGTTAAAATTGCCATAACAAAAGAGAGAGGAAACAAAATATAGTTTAGGGCATATAAAAAGTTTCTCTTTACACTTAAAAATAGGAGTAAAAATATCATCCCTAAAACAATAGTTCCAAAGAGAAGTAGTGATTCGTACATAGAAATAGCTGACTTTTGAAACATCGCTTTAACATTTATATCTGTAACAAATTCTAATTTTTGTATTGCCTCACTCTCTTCTACTAGAGCGATTGTATACCAATACTTTTCACTCTTATATGTAGCAAGAGAAAAGCTTTCAAATATACTTAAGTCAGGAAGCTCACACCCCATAGGAGACTCTGCAAACTTGTACGCTTCCTTAAAATAACCCTCTTTAAAACCTATTTTTAATGCTTCTTCATTCACAAAATTATTTAGTTTTGTGAAGTCATATGCCATAAGTAGTTTGCGTTTCTCCTTACAACTTTTTGTATCAAGTACAAAAGAAGCAAGAGAGAGGCTTTTAGCATCTTTTTCTTGGATGGTATGTAAATGAGAGAGAAGTTCATCCTCTGTTGATGCTTCTACTATAACAGGTATAAGTTTTTGACTACTGTTCTCTTTAAAGAGTTTCTCAGCAGTTCTGAGTGACTCATTTTGGTAATCTAAATTTCTTATATTTGCATCAAGTTTAAAGTTAAATGCTGTATATCCAAAGAGTAAAAGAGAAAGGATAAAAATAAAAGAGGCAGGAAGAATTTTTGATTTCTTTTCTACTACAACTGCTGAGTCTTCATACTTTTTGATCTTCAAGTGTGGAAAGATAAAAGTAAAAACTACATAAGCAAAAGAGAGCGAAAGGAGTGAGAAAAAGCTAATCTGCGATATAAGGGGAATGGGGATAAAAGCGAATATTCCAAACGCAACAATGGTCGTTAAAAATCCATAAAGTACATTTTTATCAATTCTCGATTTTGTCTCATAAAAATTATGAAAATGATAATGCAATAGATAGTCTATACTTACGGCCGTAAGACTCATACCAAATGCTAGGGAGAGTACATTAAAATTTTCTATAAAGATAGTGGAGATAAGTGCTCCAAAAACCATAGAAGAGAAGAGTGCTACTAATGTCTCTGTCAAAAGTTTTACATTTCTCAAAAGAAGAAAATAGATAAAAATAAGTACTATAGTTGAGAGTGCTACGATCCACTGTACATCCGCTTTAAATGCAGCAGAATTTTCTACTGTATAAAAAAATGGTGCGAACACAACGACATCATCAAAAGGTTTTACAATTTCTGCAATCTCATCATAAAGTATTTTTGCAGCTCCCATTTGAGAGGGGGCTATATCCGTTTGAGCACGTATGAGGTAGCCATACTTTCCAAGGGTCATCATCCCACTTTTATGACTAGCCCTTGCTACACTTTGCATATCCAAACTAAAAAGCTTGAGTGGATCGTTTTTATCTATACTCGTATAGAATATATTTGTAAATTGTGCATCATAAAGTGCTTGAAGTTTTTTAGAAACATCTATTTTACTTAGGTTCTTATTATCAAAATGTGCTAAAAGAGGATAAAAATCTTTATAATACTGCTGCAGTGCCTCAGTAGGTGCAACTTGATACTGTACAAACTTTATAGAGGAGAGTTTTTCTAGCTCTTTAGCGATCTTTCGTACTTTTTTCTTAGAAGCTTTATCAAATCCTTTTACAGCGATAAGCATCTCTTTCGAGTAACCAAGATTGTTTGCTATGTTTAACTTCTCTACACTCTCTTTTGAAGCAAAAAGGGAGAGAAGGTTTGTGGAGATATGAATGGAGTCTTTAAGTAAAAAACCTATTATAAGAAGCGAGAGTAGTATAAAGTGATTAATGTATTTCATTGCTTATGTTTATAGTTATATAATCACTATTTTTTAGAAAAAGCTTTACATATTTTAGTATTTTATCCTCTTTTATTAACTCTATATGCTCTATATAGTACTTAATAGTGCCCTTTGGTTTTAAAAGAGTCTGTCCATTGAGCTCTTCTAACTCAAAATTTTCTTTGAGCTCACTTGCATCTCCCTGATGCAGGAGTTTTAAAATGTCAAAATAGTGCGCCATTTGAGATGCTTGAGCCGAAGGAAGTTCTCTCTCTTTTCCATCTTCATAAAAAAGAATCTCCTCTCCGTCATACTCTAAAACTCTTTTACTCTTTGGATATTCAATATTTAAGCCCTCTGGCTTAAAAGTAATCTTTCCCTCTAACTGTGTAAACTTACCAATAGCATCACTATATCGTAGCTCACTAAAGTTATAACTCTGAGCACTAAGTGTAGCAATTAAGAGTAAAAAAGAGAGAAAGTATTTCTGCATTATTTTAAAACTTCATATGTCGTTTTAAGTGCATAGCTTGAGGATGTTACAAAACTATTGTTTTTATCCCAAACATAACCACTTAAGATAGAAACTATTTTCTTTGTAACTTCAGGATTTTTCTTCTCTGAAAAAAGTATAGTTTGGAGTGTTCCATCATACCAAGTATTTACATAATCACGAAATACATCGATACCCATCATCATATAATCTTCATATTCGACTTTATAGTCAATAGTTTCACCTTTTAACTCTCTGGCTGTAAGTTCTGCTGCTTTTGCACCAGACTCAAGTGCAAGTGTCACACCAGAAGAGAAAACAGGATCTAAAAATTCAGAAGCATTTCCAGTAAGAATAAAGTTTTTATCATACAGTTTTGTAACTGCTGATGAGTAACCACTAAGAGAGCCTACATCCACTGTTCTTTTAGAGTTTGCATAACGTTTTTTTGTATGTTTATTTGAGTAGATAATATGTTCCCAAAAAGCTTCATCACTCATACCAAAACTCTCAAAATACTCTTCAGTACAAACAACACCAACACTTGTTGTCCCATCTGAAAATGGAATATTCCAAATCCAAGCTTCATTATCTCCATAAACAGTTACAAAAATATACCCCTCCTGCTCACCCTCTGGACGAATATCGTTATCTACACGAGCAAAGGTAGCACGGCGAAGTGCCAAGTGAGAATCTGCACTTAAATTTAGTAGTCTTGGAAGTACACGACCATATCCAGAAGCATCAAGCACTTTTTTTGCTTTGTACTGTGTCTCACTTCCATCTAAGTTTTGTACTGTAACTATATTTGCCTCTTCATCATAAGCAGTTACTGTTACTTCATACTCTACATCACACCCTTTAGACTCTGCATCATCAATGAGTAATTTATCAAAGATTTCACGTTTTACCTGAAATGCACTTCCCCACTTTTGACCTAAGTTTTTAGAAAAATCTAAAACAGCACATGCATCAGTATCGTTTTCAAATGCAACACCACCTTTAAACTGAAACTTCGCATCTACCACAGTCTGAAGCATATTTGCTTCTTCTAAAAGTTCATTACAACGCGGGAGAAGAGATTCACCTATTACAAACCTCGGCATTTTTAGTTTATCTACTATTTTTACACTAAAACCATCTTGTACAAGCTTCGCTCCAGCTATAGACCCTGCAGGTCCAGCCCCAATTATAAATACATCTACTTCATTCATTCAGAACTCCCTATTTGAGAAGATTATACAAAAGTTTCATTTAAATAATAGTTAAGTAGCAATATAAATCATCTATTTCTGATATAATCATATTAATTTTAAAAACAAGGGTAGAGTTAAATGTTTGATACAGAAAATATAGCAGGAGATACTGCTTTAATGGAAGCACAAAAAATTGCGTTTGGACCAGTTGTTTTTCAAGTAGCAAGACTGCTAAGAGACTGGGGGATATTTGAACTTCTTCATACGAAAGATAAAAGTTTAACAGTACAAGAGATTGCAGATCTTTGTGATATCTCTCTTTATGCAACAGAAATTTTATGTGAATCTGGATTTAGTATGGGTGCACTCTCTTTTAAAGAGGAGAAGTACTCTCTTACAAAAATTGGTTACTTTTTACAGTATGATGAGATGACAAAAGTAAACCTCAACTTTAACCATGATGTGAACTATCTTGGACTTTTTTATCTGGATGAAGCACTCAAAAATGAAGAGCCTACAGGGCTACATAAAGTCTTTAATACACAAGAGGAAACTATCTATCCACTTCTTACAAAACTACCACAAAAAGCCAAAGAGAGTTGGTTTGGTTTTGACCACTTCTACTCGGATGCAGCATTTAAATCTCTTGTAGAAATTATGCGTCAAAAAAAGATAAAAAGTATGTTAGATATTGGAGGAAATACTGGAAAGTGGTCAGTCGCACTTACCTCTGCCTCTCCGGAGACAACTGTTACTATTTTAGACCATGCACCACAAATAGAAGAGGCATATATTCGTGCTAAAAAAGCTGGTGTTATTGAGAGAGTTAAAGGACATCCTATTGATCTTTTAGACCATACACTCGCTTTTCCTAATGGGGTAGATGCTGTTTGGATGAGTCAATTTCTTGACTGTTTTGGAGTAAATGATATTGTCAATATTTTAAGACGTGCTAAAAATGCCCTTAATAAAGAAGGAAAAGTATATATAGTTGAGCCTTTTTGGGATAGACAAACACATGATATCGGTTCATATGCCCTAATAAACACCTCACCATACTTTACAGCTTTAGCTAATGCTACGAGTAAAATGTACCGAGCAAGTGAATTTGAAAAGTTTGCAGATGAAGCTGGCTTAAAAGTAGTAGAAGAGATTGATGGCTTAGGTTTTGGTCATACACTTATGATCTGTGAAGCGAAATAGCGCTTCACAAAAAATCTAAAAGCTTTAGAGTTCAATAAAAACTTTACAAAGTTTTTTCTCTTGCATATTTACAAGAGAAAAAAGAGCTTCTAAAGAGCCAATAACACCCTCTTCTCTTAGCGCTTCTATCTCTACCGCACCATCCTCATCTTCGGCTATCTCTAAAATAACTCCTGCACCTGATTCTAAGTAAGCACTGCAGCTATTTACCTCTTCAATATTTTCAATATCTAAGCACTCTGTTGCAACACATAGCACTCTCTCTTTAGAGGTCAATGCTTGAAGTGCAGCTGTTTTAAGTGCTGCTAAAGATGTCTTCATTCCTGATGAAATAGTTATGATCTCATCTTTATCACTGTTTAAAAGTGAAAAGTATGAAGGTGCAGAGTTGTAAACACTGTTTTGAAAGAGAGTAGGACTAATCTGTGTCCCATTTAAAATGGCATCTGTAATACCTACAGTAGACTGTAACTCTCCAAATGCAGAGCCATAAACAATCTTACCACCACCAAAGCCACATCTATCTGCAATAAACAGCATAATTTTTGCATTTCTTGTTAAACGACGACGAAGCATCATCTTAGGAACAATGCGTTTATCTTCTAAATCTTCTATCTTCTTTGGAGCAAACACTTTTGCTGCTGCGATGATGTTTATAGCTACTTTTTTTGCCATTACTTTAATCCTCCAAAAATTACAGATGTATTATTTCCACCGAAGGCAAAAGAGTTGGAAAGTACATAATTTACATCTTTTTTTACTGATTCAAAAGGAATATTTATTGCACTGTTTTCAAGATCTTTACAATTTGTTTGAGGAGGAATAAGACCCTGTTTAATCACCTCACAAGAGATAATAGCCTCTAATGCACCAGCCGCACCCAAAGTGTGTCCGGTTATTGCCTTTGTTGAACTAACATATACATTATCAAAAAGAGTCTCTACTCCGAAGCCCTCAACCTTATCATTTGCCTGAGTTCCTGTCCCATGTGCGTTTACATAGTCAATCTCTTTTGCACTTAAGCCTGCATCATCTAAGGCATTTTGCATAGAACTCATAGCGCCACCCGCCTCTGGATCAGGGTTTGTCATATGATATGCATCACTACTTGCACCGACACCACATAACTCTATAGAGTCAGATTGTTGCTCATTTTGTACAAGAACAGCAGCTATCGCTTCTGCAACATTCATCCCCTCTCGACCCTCTTGAAATGGAGTACACGCTTTAGAAGAGAGAACACTCAGCGCATAAAATCCACATACCGTTGTATAACATAAGGCATCTGCACCTACTACTAAAACATTCTCATAAGCCCCAACAGCTATTAATCTTTTAGCCAATAAAAAAGCATTTGCACTTGATGTACATGCTGTAGAGATTGCACGAGTATCATAAAAGTTAAATGCATCTTGTAGAGTATCGCTTATAACAGAGATAGCATGTCTTGAAGGATCTATACTCTTATAGTTTTTATCTTTAAAGTAGTGTGTCTCACTCTCAGCCATCCCCCCAACAGAGGAGCCTACAATAAGAAGTGTTTTATGAAAATTTTCTAAATTTGAATTTTCAAGTACTCTCTTTACAACACTCTTAAGAGATTCAAAAAAATCCTCATACTCCATCTTTCCAAGTCCAACAGGAGTATCGCTCATAAAAGAGGTATCAATGGAAATAGCACTTTTTTTGGAATAAATCGCTTCCATCAGTGCCTCAGTATCTCCTGCACAACTTAATGATGCATACTCATTTATAAATGCTTTCATTACATACTCTCCACTCTTAAAATTTTATATCTGTTATCGTAAAAGTCTATATAAAGAAGACTCTCTCCTCTCTCTATCGCACGATTTATAATATAACTCGCTTCTGTCTCAAAGTAAAAACTCTCTTTCTCGCATCCAAATGCTTCACAACGGACAGAACAATAGACTCTTTTTCTATTCTCTAAAAGAACCTCTTCTACCTGTTCAAGTGTGTAAAAATTTGTATCAAACTCTATGCTAGCAAGTGCATTCTCTGCATCTAAAGAGAGCTTTTGATAGTTAACACTACTAAGAACCTCTTGATTCTCCTCTATACCCGCCACTCTTTTTATAATCTCATTATCGAGTGAAGCTATATCTAAAGAGCCTAAAACAACCTCTTTTTTCTCTCTTTGAAGGGAAGCATAAATTGTTATAAGAGTATGAAAATATGTAAAATTATCGGAAATTTGAAAAATGCTCTTTGCTTTTATACCCAGTTCACTTGCCACATAAAAACTAGTTGTATTTCCAAGCATATTTATAAAATCAAACAGTTTTATATACTCACCCTGCTCTAAGATATACTCATTCATCTTTGCAAGAATATTAATGTTTCCAAAGCCACTTGTTAAGTAGAGTGCATCATCTCTTTGAATTTCACACTTATCTCTCAAACGCAGTGCCCCTAAAAGACCTGCATGAATAAAGTCATCTTTTCTACGTACATCTACTTTATACTGCTTTTTAAGGCTCTCTTTTATAGATATCTCTTCAAGATCACTTCTATACGAACTTGTTGCTTTTACATAGAGTTTCATGCGTGCTCTTTTTTTAAAATTAGTGAAGTATTATTACCACCAAAACCAAAGTAGTTGAACATAAATGTCCCCTCACTACAAGTCTTATGCTCTAAAAGAGGTTGGTACTCCCTTTTTATACTCTCTTGATGATTCAAACTTTTTGGGATAAAACCATCATCTATACAGCTCATAAATATAGCTACTTCAAGTGCACCACAAGCACCAATAGTATGTCCAACATAGGGCTTGAGTGTAGTAAAGACGAGATCACTACTAAATATGTTTGAGAGTGCATTCATCTCTGAGAGGTCATTGGAGTGAGTACCTGTTGCATGTGCTTTAAGAGCAGTAATTTCATCTACGTTAGTGTTAGCGTTAGTGAGTGCTTGAAGCATTACTTCTTTAAACTCATCACCCTCTTCACTAACCGCAGTAATATTTACCCCATTACAGTTACTAAAACCACCTTTTATCTCCCACTCACTCGACTCACTGCCTATAAGTAAAGCAGCTAAAGCTTCACCTAAAACCATCCCATCACGAGCTTCATCAAAGGGTTTTATAGTAGATTCAGAGAGGAGTTGCATTGCATAAAATCCTGTACTCATCATCTCTGAGAAGATCTCTAAACCAACAACAACAACATATTTATAAAGCCCACTATCTACTAAGTTTGATGCCTCTAAAATTGCATTTACACTTGAAGTACATGCTGTATTTATTGTCATACTAAAACCATTAAGATCAAACTCTTTTGTTAGCTCTTTTGCATAGGAGTCTATGCTTGTTTTTTTGGAGTAGTAGGGTGTGCGTTTATACTCATAGAGTGTACTCTCTACAGCATCTATAACATTCCAGTCAATCACAGAAGTTCCAACAATAATGGCTGTTTGAGCTCTCTCTTCTTGACTCAGTTGCGATATACTTTTTTCTACAATACTTTTAAGTGCACTGTAAATTCCCTCTTGAGAATCTTCTACCTCATCCCTAAAAAGAGCATAAGGGGTATCTACTCTTCCATCAATTGCAAGAAGCGATTTTTTAGATATATTTGTTTGTGAATTTTTTATTGCATCTAGAGTAGTAGTGGTATCTCCTAAAGAGGAGAGAAAATTTGCATTTAAAATATTAGCCATTTTTTTCTTTTATTATCAACTCAGCAAGCGCATCTATCGTAGTAACTGCTCGTCTAAATGCTTTAGGATCACCTAGTCTAATACCGTAATTTTTTTGAAGTGCCATTGAAATTTCAAGTGCATCAAGAGAGTCTAAATTTAAACCACTCTTTCGTGAAAAGATCTCTACATCATTAGGAACATCATCGGGTGTGATGTCCTCTTTCTCACACTCCTCAATTATCATCGCTTTGAGATCATACTTTAGTTGATTCAACTCCATTAGAGCCCCTTTTTAATTCTTATTTGTAATATTATCATAGAAATGATTAAAGCTACGAGACCAAAGGTGAGTAACTTGGCAAAATCTTCAAAGACAGATGTAGCAGTAGCCGCTGTTAAAAATATATCTAAAAACCCATCAAGTCCCCATGACATTGGGGAGAGTTCTGCAAGCTTTTGCATAGATTCTGGCATAATGAACTTTGGAACCATCACCCCACCAATAGCCCCTAAAAGTATGTTAGATATCCCCCCTATAGTTGTTGCTTGCTCACTCGAAGAAGCACTCACAGCTATAAGTGTAGAGAGTCCAATAGCTGCAATACTCAATCCTGTTGCTATCTCAAAAATCGCAAAAACGGAACCATTTATACTTAATGCAGGGGTATCAAAGAAGGGTACAAGATAGACCCCAACTGCTATCATAATCCACACTTGTACTTGATTTATAAGGAAATAGGGAACACTTTTTGAGAAGGTCATAGCAAGAACAGAGACATTCATAGAGTTTAGACGTGTAAGGGTATTTTGTTTGCGTTCATTTACATAGATAGTCGACATAGGAATGATAATAAAAAACATTCCAAAAACAATCCATGCAGGAACACTCTGTTGCGTTGCGTTTGGTAGAACTTTAGAGTTATTGTACTTCACCTTATAGAGTGCATCTGTCGCTACATCAAGTGAGGAGAGTGTTCTTGATGCTTTCATAGAGTACTCTTTAACACTCTGCGACATAAAATTAAAACGAGCTTTTAAAATATGCTCTGAGAGCATAGACTTAAAAGCTTCTATCTGATCGTTTTTTATTGAGTTTTGAACATTGATAGAGACTTTCTTTTTACTGTTTTTCTCATAACGTTTTGGTATAACAACAACAAACTCTGCGTTTGTTTTATCATCTGTAAGTAAAAAGTTTTTATCCTCTTTTAAAAAACTAAGAATCTCTCTACTCATCTCTGTCTTATCAGAATCTTTTACATAGAGAGTGAACTCTATGTTCTTGACAGAGAACTGATCTCGCATCGCTACTGACATGATGAGTATAAAAATAGCAGGCATAACAAAGAGTGCCATTAAGGCATGCTTATCACGGAAAACAAGGAGAAGCTCTTTTTTTATCATCGCTCTAAGCATCACTCTCTCCTGTAAGATCTAAGAAGTGTTTCTCTAAGTTTGTAGAGCCATAACGAATCTGCTTTATCGGTACATCATTTGCATTTAGGAGTTCTATAGTCTCAAAGAGCTTTATAGCATCTGTACGAATCAATGTAGGTTCTAGTAATTCCAAAGATAACGTTTGTAAAACATCCCTTGGCATTACTTCAACTGTTATCTTATCACTTACTCGATTTGAGAGCAGGTTTTCTAATGTGTCTTGCTCTATAAGCTTACCATTACTTATAATGGCAACTTCATCACATATTTTTTCTATCTCATTCATATAGTGACTTGTATAGACAACTGTAATCCCAAACTTTTTATACTCTTTTATAGAATCAAGTATCTCATTTCTACTCTTAGGGTCAACCCCCACTGTTGGCTCATCAAAGTAGATAATTTTTGGATTATTAAGAAGTCCGATGGCGATGTTAAGTCTTCGTTTTTGACCACCTGAAAGTGTAGAGGCTTTTTGAGGTAGAAGTAACTCAAGCGAGTTTACCTTTATAGCCTTTTCATAATCTTGCTTTGTAGCATTTTGAATAGAGGCAAAAAAGTCTAAGTTCTCTTTCACACTCAAGTTCTCATAAAATGCCAAATGTTGGGGAATAATAGAACTTCGTGACTTAATAGCCCTCTTCTCATCTCTAAGAGATAAGCCATCTACTGCAACCGAGCCTTCATCAAAATCAATAAGTCCATTTAAGATAGAAAGTAGGGTGGTTTTTCCAGCACCATTCACACCAAGAAGTCCAAAAACACTCCCTTTTTTAATCTCTAAAGAGAGATTATCAAGTGCTTTTTTATCACCATAAGTTTTTGTTAGATTGGAAATTTTAACCATTATCTATGTTTTGAGCAGAACTCTAAAAGTTGTTTATACATTATCACTTCTCTATCAGCAATACTATTTAGTTTCTCACCAATACTTTTATAATCTATCTCTTTTTTGGACTTAACACTCTTGGCTATCATAAGTGCGAACTCTCTAAAATCATCACCAATACTCATCAACATATCAGATGTCTCTTGAAGGGATTTATCTTCAAAAAGAAGAGAGGACTCTTGTAAAAAAGAGGCATAAAGGTATCTAAAACCTGCACCACCTGTTCCTATCTCCTCTTGCATTCTAACTATATGTCCAAGAAAAAGTTTCGCTTGGCGTTTATCTTTTTTATGCAGTTTTGTGATGTTCTTTGCTAGGTATCGCATCCCTTTTATTCCTGCTATTGGGACAGGAGTGTTGAGCATTGATTTTGCTACTTTTTTAATACTTTTAACGATAATAGGATGTAAATCTATATCTTTTGGAACATAAGTGGGGTAATAAAGAAGCCCTTTTGGAGCCATAACACCCTTTGTAAAACGAGAAGTTAAAAGAGCCTCTCTGTCACACACAACTGTATGCTCAAAAACAGGATCACTTATCTTATAGTTATCACCATCTTTTGCAAAGATAAGTAGGTTATGTGCATTAAAATGAAAACGCATCTCCTCTGGAAAGTATGGAAGCCAGTAAACAGAAGTTTGTGCCCCTACTATCTTTCCCTCAGCTAAAAGCTCATTGAGTCGCTCTTCACCCTTTTGCTTGTTTGAAAAAGTCTCTAACTTCATCTTCACACCAAGGTTTTTTTGCATATTTTTGATGATAGATTTTGGAAAGTTTCTATAGGCTATAAGAGGCATACCTCCCATCTTCACAAAAGGAAGATAGGCAAAAGAGAGTCCCGAAGCAAGACCAAATACCATTGGCTCACTTAAGTTAAGTCCATAATGGCGAAGCATTGTAGACATAACACCACTCTCACAGTGTGCCGAGTGTGTATGCTCAAAATCAGTTGCACTCATAGTTCATCTCCGGTAATTTTTTTAATGCTTCACTACTCATCCCCATCACTTCTGCATACGTAGCTAATCTCTTCTGTGCTATCTTTGCAAATGTACTTGGTTTAAAGTCACGTTTCACTGTCCATTTAAAGAAGCCTGTCGCATCACTTATAATCTGTAGATCCATTCTAATGGCATACATATGATAATAAAGAGGCGATTTTTCTCCTCGTTTTACTTCACAATAAGCTTCTTCTGCCATCTCTTGAAGATCATTTAAGGCTTGCTTTGTAACTGTCTCTTCCGCTTCCCAACCAGAAGAGCCAACAACCTTTACACTTCCATCACTATCTTTAGCATAAATTGCTTTTTTATTTTTTGCATATGTTGAGCTATCATCTTGAGGAACACTATTTATATCCATAAACTACACTACCTCTAAAAGCATAAATGCAGTAGAAAATCTTCCACTCTCTGGAATATAACAGAGGATTTTCTCCCCTTTTTTAGCCATACCACCATTAAAAAGCTCCTCTATCATCAAGTAGATAGAAGCCGAACCAGTATTTCCCTTATATGCTAAGTTAGTAAACCACTTCTCTTGAGGTATATCACATCCTGCTTTTTGCATCTTCTCATAGACTTCATCTCTAAAAAATCCTGAAGAGTAGTGCGGTAAGAACCAATCTATTTCAGAAGGCTCAAACATCTTCTTTTGCATCATAATCATAAGTGCCTGTGCTACAGTGTACTCCATCACATTTTCATTGAGGAGTTTTACATCTTGTTTTACGGAAAAGATAGATTTTTTAAGCCAATCTTCTGGTGCATATGTTCTCCATCCTGAGATAGACCCATCCTCATTTTTTTCACACCCTGCATACATGCACGTCTCTAAAACATTCGCAAAAGAGGTTGAAAATATCTTATTTATTTTAAGTGTTAAAGCGCTCTCATTTGGTTTTGCACTTAGAGCCATAGCCCCTGCTCCATCACTCAACATCCAGCGAAGAAAATCTTTCTCAAAGGCTATCTCTTGATGCTTTTCAAGCTCTGCTACCTTAGCTTCTATCTCCGGTGTAAAGTTCTCTGAACGCATAGTTGCTGATGCATTCTCACTTCCTGTTGCTATAGCAGACTCTGCCTCACCTGATTTTACTGCATTATAAGCATATTTAAGAGCAGTTACCCCACTTAAGCATATTCCTGCTGTTGCTACTACTTCCATAGGCTGACACTTTAACTCACCATGAACCATACTTGCATGGTTTGGCATTAGCTGATCTGGAATTGTTGTCCCACAAGAGAGAAGATCTACACTATTAAGATCTACGCCCTCTGCCTCTAGTTTTCTAATGGCAGTAGCTGTTAATAGTGCATTTGAATGCGTTGCTT
>Ga0256837_1001777_pt1 | contig 14345 bp, 19 predicted proteins | sample 4562384metaG_FD_185976 | JGI IMG/M metagenome (GOLD analysis project Ga0256837, IMG submission 185976) | Hydrothermal vent microbial communities from Guaymas Basin, Mexico - 4561-384 | ecosystem: Environmental > Aquatic > Marine > Hydrothermal vents | place: Mexico: Guaymas Basin | collected... | reverse complement strand
TTCCTGTTTAGGTTCCTGTTTAGGTTCCTGTGAAAGATTTAAACCTGTATTAATCTCTTCAGATTGAGGTTTTGAAGGTTCTTGTTTAGGTTCTTGTTTAGCTTTTTCTGATTTTTCTTCACTTTTAGTATCTTTCGCATACTTGCCTTCTTTTAAAAATTTATCTAAAAGATCTTTAAGTTCATCGTAAGATAGGTAGAAATCAGGTTCTAAAAACTCTTGAAGTTTATAACCGTTTTCAGTAATATCTTTTTCTGCTTCTTCTTTTGAATCATAAATTGCTGAAGGAGAATCCGCAAATTTAGAATTAGCATAAGTAACTATTTTATTATCACCCATTTTAGACTTAATTAAAAAATTATGCCCTTCCATAGGATTAAACACTTGAATAGGTTTCTCACCTAAAGCTTTCATTTGGTCTGTTTCAATCATCACTTCTTTTAACATATCAATCATAGCTTTAGACATATCGAATAAGAAAATTTTACCTTCATTTTCAGGATTAGCAGGATCTTTAATAACTTTAATGTTAGTAAAAAATCTATTTGATCTTCCTAAAAGTTTAGCTTTTTCTTTTTCTCCAGCATTCCAGAGTTCTAAAAATTTTTCGTTAAAAGGATCAGGTAATCCTATAGTAGCAGGAGACCATTCACTAACGTAAAATTGTTTCTTACCTCTATTCGCTGAAATCTTTTCCATTGAGATAAAAGGTACACCTTCAGGGTCCGGAATAAATCTAATGATAGCCGCTCCGTTACTATTTTCATCTTTAGAAAGAGTCCAAAATCTCGTATCTACTTCTTTTTTCTTATATGATTTCTTATCTCCAAAAGCATTTGGTTGTAATTTTGCTTGCATTGATTCCCATGAAAAATCCATTTAAATTCCTTTAATTTTTTACTTATGAGGAAACTTCCTCTAACCTACCGGTTCTTTAAAAAGCTAACTAGCTCTGACTTATTTTTATTGGCCTTACATAATAAATCTTATTAATGCCAATAGTGCTAATAACATATTTTATATAACTGTACTTAAGACAAATTTAAATATTTTATTAGTTAGAGTAACTCTATATTGTCCGTTTTTCTCTTTTATCATCAATTTGAAATCAATTTGAGGAAGAGTTAAGAAATTGTTGATAGGAATAGCAATTTCAAAATCATCACCTTTAACTAATTCAGGCTCTAATTTAATAGAATATGAATTTTCTTTAGAATTAAATTTATTCTTATTCCCTGTTCTAATATAAAAATTGTCACCTTCTTTTACTAAAAATAAATCTTTAAGAGTTTTAAAGACGTTAGCGCCTTTTCTAATTCTATTGATAGTATCAGTAGAGATATTTACTTCAATAACAGAATCAACAGCTAGAGTAGTTTCTACTTTGCTTGGATTAGTAGTAAAATCTTGTAAAGCGTCAGGATAGCTAGTTACAAATTGAATTTCACTATCTTCATCTTTAGCAATTATAGTATTATCTTCTAAAATAATCTTAGGATCATTTAATACAGTTAAAGCTCCTAAAAAGTTAGAAAGATCAAAAATTCCAAATTCTTCCCAACCTCCATCTTCATTTACGCTAAAATCAATAGTACCTATTATGTTTTTATTATAGTTTTGAATGGTAGTAATAGGATAAGTAATAATAGCAGAATTAGTAATTCCTGTTATACTCTGTAAAATTTGTAAAGTTTCTTTATTTAACAATTTATTCTCCTCGTAAGTAATATTATTATATGTAATTATTCTTAATTTTTTCTTTATTTAACCATTCTAGTACATATCAAAAAATCATTTTCAAATTCCTTAACTTCGTAGTCATAAATGCAATTAGGATCCTCATAGGATTTTAAATCGTCTAGAACATCGTCTACATATTCATCATCAACAATATTGATATACATATGCTCCCATTCTATTCCGTATTCTTTCTCTTTTACTTTTTTAATTATAATTTTCACTTATATCTCCTCATATCTATCTCTTTTTCGATAATAGTGTGATTCTCCTGATTATAGGCTGATAATCTCTCCCAAAAATGCTTCATAGAATAAGATTCTTTCGCGTATGGAAAATTATCCACAATATCAAAAATTCTAGCTTTAACTTTACCTTGTTTTTTTCTGAAAACTCTACCTAAACTTTGCAGAATGGTAACATAACTTTTAGTGCTACTTAATAATATGATATTTGTTAAGTTAGGAAGATTTATTCCTGTACTAAATACTTTATAATTAGCTATTATAACACCTTTTTCTAAGTTTTCAGTGTATAATCGTATCTCTTCTCTAATTTTACCTTTAGTTTTTCCATTAATCAAAAATACTTTATATTTTTTCATTGTTTCGATATCATTAGGCTTAACATCAATACCTGTAAGAGATCTAAAAGTATTTTCTCCGTGTTCGTTATGGGCATATAAACAAACAGTAAGGCCAGGTAATTTATCTAAAAAAGTTTTAATAAACCTCATTCGTGATTCTGATTGCTTAATAAATTTTACTTCATCCTGATATTTTAGTCCTGCTCGAAGACCATCCTGTCCTTTTTCATAATTTAAGAACATAGGCGTTATAGTGCTATCTGTTAGCAATCCTAAATCCATCAATTCTCTAGCAGTTACTATAAAATCCGGTTCGCCGAAAACTTGTTCGATCGCCATCCTATCTACGGTAACGATAGGTACACTACCTGTCATTCCTAATTTAATCTTAAACGGTTGTTCTAAAATTAGCTGCATGCTCTCTGCGGAGGATAAATGACATTCATCAGTTAATATAAAATCGTATTTTTTCATATTTTCTCTTACTTTAACAAGGCTTTGATACGTACCTATAATAAGAGGTTTATTTAGTTCTTTATCATTATTCTCTCCACCGATTAATTTTATATCCTCTAAAAAAGATTCAGGAGCGTTATAATCTTTAAAGTCTCCATACATCTGCATAGTAAGAGAAATAGTAGGAACTAAAAGAATTCCTTTTAGTTTTTTTTCGTAAAAAAATCTCATAGTTAAATAAGCTACTAGAGACTTTCCGGAGCCTGTACACATACTAGCTAGATAATTAGAATTTTCTATAAAATGAATTACAGCTTTTAATTGATATTTTCTAGGCTTAAAAGGTAGGGTGTTTATTATAGACTTTAATAACTTTTTATCCTCTTCAGAAATTTTATTAGGAGGTAGTAGAGAAGAAGAATCAAAAGATATATTATCTAATAATCTCTTTTTAAACCCTTTAGGTATTATGAAAAGAATTCCTCCTTCCATCCTTCTAGTCTCATAAAATCTAGTCCTTCCGTCCGAGGCTCCTGATTGAAATCTAGGTTCGTATTCGTGTCCTGGTCTAAGAGCTGATAATAAATTATCTAATTTTTTGATATCTTCACTCTTATTTGTAAAGATTTCTATATGATTTTCTAACTCTCTAATGGCTGTTATCTTATCCAATATTTACCTTTATATAAAATGTTGAGGATACATTTCTCTTATTTGTTTTTTAGTTATTGTAATCTCGTCGGAAATTTTTCTATCTATAATTCTAACACAATCTGTAGAATCTGTGATGGATAAGAAGATATCATCAATGTATAATAGGATCTCCATAAGATTTGAAAACTCTTTATGACTGCCGAAACTATACCAATCTTTAACATCTTCTACAGGAATATTAGATAATACTATTTCTAGAGTATTATACATTCCGTCTTGTTTAATATATATTTTTAAATCTTTCATAAAAAATAACTATTAAAAGGTAGCCATAATCTCTTTATTTCATTCATAATATTTTCGTATGGGTCATCTAGACCTTGTTCTCTAATTTGCTTGTCCATTAATTCGAATAAATCTTCATTCATTAATTATCCTTATGTTCACTCATATTTACATAATCCCAAAATTTTTGATTATCTTTTGAAGGCATTTTTAATTTCCTAATAGCTCTCTCATAAATCTTGATCACTTCTGATTTTTTCATTCCTAATTGCTTCGCAATATCGTCAAAACTCATTTATTTCCTTTAAAATAAGATATTGTGTGTAATGTAATAAGATGATGAAAATATTAAAATAGTAGATAATAAAACTATCAAAAATTTTACCACCTCTAACCAATATTCGTCAGGTTTATGAAACCACCATATCATCATCTCATATTTTAAAATAATTTTGTTTTTAAGAGTTGTAAATATTTTATTTTTCAAACTACTACCTCCTAATTCCTGCTTTTAGTAAGAAGATAAATTCTACCAAAAAAGTAAGATTAAGAATTAAATCACTCATAAAGCAACTTGCTTTATACGCTTTACAATCTCTATCTTCCATTTCCAATATTTCTCCTTCTAATTGTTATATTATAATATAATAAGACTTAAAAACATATTAATTAACAAACAAAATCTAATCCCATTTTATCTATTTTAAATTTTGTTTTCTTTTCACATAAAAAACAACTTTCAAATTTAAAATCTAATATTTCAGAATAATCAAAATTTTTTAATATATTGAAAGTGTGATTAGGTTCATATTCATAATGAATATAGCAAGCTGAAATTTTACCGTCTTGAGAAATATAAATTTTCTTATCTTCTAAAGATTTGCATTTAATTTCTCCCTCAGAAGGTTTATTATCAAATATCCATTTAATAGTTTTATCTCTAGTTTCTAAGGGTCTAATATCTTCATCATAATTTCTTTCCATATCATTAAAAAATCTATCTCCTTCCGAATCTACTCTATAATAATTGCTAAACGGAAATTTTTTTATATTGCATTCATCATCTTCATTATAACGAAATCTTATAAATTGACAATAATCTATAGGTTTAATAGATCTAACAGCTTCAGCATTTTCTAAAATTTTCTGAAGAGAACTTCCAACCCTATATTTTTCGTGAAGTTCCTGAGTACTTCCGCAAATAGTAAAATGAACCTGATCGCTATCATCTAAAATTTTCGCTACTTCTTTCCAAAACTCTACATCTCTTGTACTTCCATTAGTAAATAGTTCTATATAAATTTTGCGAGACTTTAAATATTTTAAATAATCTAAAAATTCAGGATAAAGAGTAGGTTCAGAAACCTGCCCAGCCAAAAAAGTTCTTTTAAGATTAGGAAACTGATCTAATTGTTTTATTATTTCATCTAAAGGTCTTATATTTTTATGAACCATATGTTGAGCGTGTGTATAGTTTCTTGAACAAAGAGGACAAGATAAATTACAAACTCCGGTTAAATCCATTTCAAACTCTTCGAAATAATTTTTATTTATTAACATATAACTCCTCTTCGGATTCTTCATCCTCACCTTCAGCAATTCTATATATTTTACTTTCTCTTAAAATCTTAGAATTATTTACAGAACACTCCCAGCAATGAGAATCTCCATAAATTTTTTCTAATGAACATAAATTAACGTTACCTTTAAAGTCTATCATTCTAAAACCGTATCTTAAAGAAGGACAATCTATATTATCGTCTAATCTATCTAATTTTTTATAAACGTCTTGAAGGTTTTTAGGAAGATGTATTCCTGGTATATTAGGACTATTAAAATGTTCTTGAAAAGGTAAAGTATAAAAGAAATGAGTATTAAATTTCTTTTGATATTTTTTATAATTTTTATTAAAATCTTCTTGATTATAATCAAATATAATATATGTTAATATCTCTTTTCTTGAATATTTTTTAACTATCTCTACTCTTCTAAGAACTGTTTCTAAATCAGACCCTATTCTATATTTTTCGTGAAGTTCCTGAGTACTTCCGCAAATAGTAAAATAAATATGTCCTTCTAATTTTTGAAATTTAATGGCTAACTTTTTATACCATACATCATTTCTCAAGTCACCATTGATAAATAAAGAAACTTCTATTTTTCTCTTCGCTAAATAATCTAATAAATCAAATAACCTATCATAACTTGCTGGCTCAGAAATAGCTCCGGCTAAAGTTACATATTTTAATTTAGGAAAAGAATCTAATTGATTAATTAGATCTTCAAAATCTCTTTGCTCTATTTTAGAATTTCCTTTTAGTTCAGGGTGAGTATTTCTCAGGCAAAGAGGACATTTTAAATTACAATAATTAGTTAGTTCTAATTCCAATCTTATGATTTCATTATTAAATATATATGATACTTCCAAAATCTTTCTCTTTCATTAATCTTTTTAAAGATTTTTTAGTTATGTTTTTAAACTTTTTAAAAGATGTTAATAGTTTAATTCTATTAATAGAACTAAGAGTACTATCGAGTCCACCATCTGCTTTTGTTGCTGCTACTACGTTTATAGGTAGATGAGAATTCTGATTCATAAAATATTCAAAGTTTTTAAAATTTATATCATCTACAACTATCATATAATCTATATTTGGATGATTGAACTCCTCTACCGTATTGGTAAGATCTTCAGAACAATGATATAATATATAATCAAATTTTGAAGCTATGTCCGGATACCTATCAAGTAAAAGACCATTAGTATTTAAAGAAATAGATTTGGATATAGGTTTAAGATAATCTAAAATATAGATTAGGTTTCTTTCCTCCATCATACCTAATTCCCCGCCACTTAATGTGATATTATAATTTTTATAATTATTTTTAATATATTCTAATTTGTCCTTCACTTTACTCATATCTAATTTATTTTTATTATGAGTATCTACCGCACAAAAAGGACAATTCCAATTACACTCATAAGTAACTATAAGTTCTATTTCTTTTTCTTGAGCTTCAATCATGTATTAATAAATATCCCTAATTCTGTTTTCTTAATATTGATATGATTTTCATATTTTTTAATAAATTTTAAAAATCTACCGATCCCTAAAGCTTCGCTCTTTTTAGTGTTAGCGTTAACTACAAATTTTATATCAGGATATGCTTTAAAATATTTTAATATGTTTTTATAATCTTCTTCTCGAGCTATAACTAAGACGTAATATAAATCAAAACTCGTATCTAAAAAGTTAGGAAATTCTATCTCTTTATCTTCTCTCATATCTTCAACACAATGATAGAGAACTTCCTTAAAATTATGTAGGAGGTGAGGATATTTCTTCAGAAATAATCCATTAGTTAATAAATCCATAATTATGTTCTTCGAATTTAATAAGTTTATAACTTTAGTTATCTCATCTCTAGATAACATTCCAGGTTCACCACCTCCGAGAGTAACAGAAGTACCGTTTGGAAGATTCTCTAATTCTTGTATAAGATCTTCAAATTTCTTTCTAGGTCTTTTATGAGTATCTACTATACAATATTTACAATTCCAATTACATTCCCAAGTTAAATTTATTTCGTAACCATCTGATAAAGAAGAGATTTCTTCTAAATTTACCTGCATTTAAATTCCATTACATTTTCGATTTTCTTTCCTTTTATAGGATAAACATCCTGGATATCTTTAATATCGTTTTCTACTCCATCACAAATCTTAAAAAATTTACATTCGAAACATTTTTTCGGCTTATAATAAGTGTAGTTTCTTTTATTAAAAGCTTCATTAAAAGCTTTCTCTAAGGTGAATTTTTTAGGTTCTTTTAAATCGTAAATCAAAATATTCCAATCTTTCAAATCAAAAATATGTTGATAAGTATTACAAACGTATCTTTCATATCCTTCCATAAAACAATAGGGAATATACCTTACATTAATCTCTATATTTGAATTTTCTAAAATATCTATAGATTGTTTAATGTATGTTGATAATTCTCCATATTTTTCAGGTTTAGAGTTTTTAGCGTCATCCCAGTAGTTAAGAGGTAAATAATTTAATTGAGATGGATTTAAGTCTTTTATTAGATTAGAATACGTTTTTAAATTTTTCATGTTCTTAGAAGTTACCGTACAATTAATCCTAACATCAATACCAATCTCTTGACATGCTCTAATAGCACTTATAATGTCTTTAAAAGCACCTTTATGACCGACTATCTCATCATGAGATTTTTCATCATAGCCGTGAAGAGAAAATAATACCTCTTTTAATCCTTTTTCTAAGGATTTTTTAGTAAAATTTTTTGATTTTAATTTTGAACCGTTACTTAGACAAGACACTCTCTCAAAATTCTCATTACAATATTCTAAAATTTCGAACCATTTCGAATGAATAGTAGATTCTCCTCCTGAGAGATCCACTTCTTTCATTCCTGATTCTTTTAAGATTTGTACTCTTTTTTTAATTTCCTCTAAAGGAAGTTCAGGATCTTTAAGATTATTTTTATAATAACAAAAGAAGCAATTATAATTACACTTCAATCCTGTATCGAGCTTAGCTCTTAAATTATATTGTAGGTCTGGTATTAAATTAGGTCTTGAAAATTTATTATAGTTCATGGTCCTCCATTTTAATATTTATAGTAACTTAGTAAGATTTTATCAATTTCTTTTTTATCTGCTTCTTCAGGCAATTTAGATCTCAATAATAAAACATCTACATTTTCTAAAATCTGCTGAATCAATTCTACAACATCCTCATAGCTTTGTTTACCTTCTTTAATAGATTTGATAAATTCTTTATTATTTAAAGGAAATTTAATAAAATTAGTTTCTAAAAGTTCTTCAACTTCATAAGCTACTCGATAGGCGTGTGATAATGCTTTAAAATCTGTTTTAGAATCCGTACTAGCGATAGTTTTTGTTCTGTTACCGAACTGATTATATAATTGATTGATTCTTGTTGTAAAATATTCTAAAGTCACGTTACCGTGAAATAATTTACCAAGAATAGAAACATAATCCCAAATTTCATTGTTAGATCCTTGCGCTTTAACAAATTTGATGTATTTTGTGTTATTTTCTTTAATATAATTTTTAACATCATCAAATAAATTTTCTAATTTGATAGATTTATCTTTGTCAATCGAATTTAACCATTTAACAAAACTATCTAATTCATTATATCTAGCTCCCTTAATTCCGAACTTTTTAGTTTGACCTAAAGCGTACCCGATAAAAGATTTCATATTTTTATTTAAAAATAATTTATAATTATCTTTAATGAGTTTAGATTCAGGTGTTTCGTAAATGATAGTATCTTTTCTAAACATACTAAAAAGAACATCTACGGCACCTGTTTCGGATTTAGATAGCTGATTAAAATAATTATGAATGCTATGCAAAGTAATATCTACATCTTCTTTAGAATTCTTAACATTTGTTTTATTTGTGCTAAGATCTATAGAAGATTTATCTCTTTTTAATAAAACGTCTTCTACAGAAGGAATAAAAATTCCTTTATAATCCGTATCAGAATTTTCATTATCTGTACCGTATAATTTAGAACCGCTCATTGTAGTATAGATAATTTTAATATTATGTTGTTTTTCAATTTCTCTAATTTTTTCTAAATTCATCTTTCTATCCTTTTATAACATATTATATTATAATAAGACTTAAAGTATGATTAAAGTACGATTAGAGTAATGATTAATATGTTATTAAGGATTATTATTATATAATATAAGATATAAAGGAGAGTAAATGCAAGAAAGAATTAAAAAAGAAATTAATAATATTTTATATAATAAACATAATAAATTAAATTTTTTACCTATCGATTGCTATCAAAAAGCATTAAAAGCTAGATATGCATTAGATAAGGAACCTTCAGAGGAGTATGATTTAATAAGAGATTTTCTTTTAATAGAAGAAAATAAAGAGCCAGGATTTTCAAGATTTGGAGTTAAATTTCAATATCTTAAAAAAGAATTCTCTAAAAGAATTAAAAATTATAAGTTCGATAAAACTACTTTAGAGGTTATGAATATCCTATCATCTTTCTCTAAAAATAGTTCTATGGTCGGAGGTTCTGTTAGAGATATTATACTAAAAAAGAAACCAAAAGATTTTGATTTCGTGACAGATATAAATTATGATAGGATTAAAAATATTTTTAAAGAACATGACTTTCAGGTTAAAGAAGTAGGGAAGCAATTTTTGGTAGTTATAGTCTCTAAAAACGGTATGGATTATGAGATTGCAAATTTTAGAAAAGATGGTACCTATAAAGACGGTAGAAGACCCGAATCGGTAAAAATCGGAACTATTTTTGATGATGCTAAAAGAAGAGATTTTACTATTAATGCTATCTATTATAATTTATTAAGTAAAGAAATCATAGATCCTAATTTAGAAGGCGTTTTTGATATCGAAAATAAAATTCTTAAATTTATTGGTAATCCGGAAGATAGAATTAAAGAGGATTATCTTAGAGTTATTAGATTTTATAGATTTATTAGTAAAACGAAATTTACTCCTGATAAAAGATCCTTAAAAGAAGTTAGAAGAAATTTTGAAGATGCTCAGAAAAAAGTATCTTCTGAAAGGTTTAGGAATGAAATTGAGAGAATTATTGGATTGGAAAGATTATAGATTTTAAGATATCTATAATCTCATCCTCCTCCTCCAAAATTAGAGAATCAAAATCCTCTTCTATATCTTTCCATCTATAATAAAGACCTCTATCTTCTTTCCAATAATCTATATTATAAAATTCTATTTCTTTATTAAAATATTTACACTCAACTAGGAATCTAGGCGAGCAATCAAATTTTCTAGATACAGGAGTATAAACATACTTATTAAATTTTTCAAAAATATTTAAAATAGGTAAATCTTCTTTTTTTACTTTTAGGGAATTTTCTGTATCATAGTCAGTATCTCTACAATTTTCGGTAGCATAAATTAATACTCTATTTTCAGATTTAACAGGTTTCTTCAATTTTTTCAATAATAATTTTTTCTTATAGTTAAAAGATTTAGGAGGAACTTTATCATATACTCTATAATCTAATAGAACCGTGGCTTCATCTTGCTCTAAGATACTAAAGTCTCCGCAAGCGAAACATAAGATTTTCTTATATAATATATTAGATCTCTTAATATTTTTCCATGAACCATCTACAAAAAAAATATTATTGGTTTTAACTAAAGTAGGTTTTACTGAAAAGATAGTATTTGATAAAATATCTCTTATCTCATCTCTTTCAAAATCATATTTAGATTCTATGATTTCTTTATAATTTTTAATATTTTCAGGAATAAGAATTTTTACGTTGAAGTGATTTTTTAGGATATAATAATATTCTATACACTCGAAAAGATGTCCCGAAACTCCGTGTGTAAAATTTCCCCAAGAAAAAGTTAAAAGGATATCACTATTGTCATTAATTATCATTCAGGATGCCTTGAATTATTTTATCATCTTTAGTCAATTTATATTCTTCTAAATTTCCATTCAAACAATCTTCATATCTCAAAACCGCCGAGTCTATTACTTTTATTTCATTTACGAACTCTAACTCTCTTTCATAAAAGAAACATTCAACTATGAATCTATTATTTACATCTAAATAATTATGAATATATTTAAACTTTTCATATTCTTTAAAAATGTTGAAAAATTCATTAGGTTTCTTTTTATCAACATTTTTAGGAAGATTTTTTAAGTTTCCTGCAGAAATAAATTCTTTTCCGTTCTTAGGATTTTCAAAAGGTTTAAAAATATTAAAGTTAAATTTTAGGATATTATATATATCATAGGATTGATAATCGTAACTTCCATAATAGAAGATTTTTTTAATTTTAGATTTAAAAAGATTGCCTCTCTCATTTACGAAAGCGTAAATATCGTTCTTAAGAAAGGGAGATATTTTATTAAAAGTTCTTATATCCAATATTAGGTTTTTATATCCTTGCGAATTATAAATTTCTCTTATATTATTAATAGGTATAATTTTTTCTAATATTTCTTCATTGAAATTGTATTTATTTTTAAAGATATTTTTTACAAACTCTAAATCCTCTTTAGAAATATCATAAATATAAAAATAAGTATCTCTATAATTGTTTAGAAATTCAAAATATTCAAAACAATAAAAAAGAGTTCCATTTATTTTTTTATCTTTTATAAAATAGTAATAAACTGAATTATGTAATTTTTCTTTCAATTTGATCTAATTCTTCTTTATCTTTTTCATCGGCATATTTTAAGCTATTAATAACGTCATCGAATTCAATCTTAGCAGATTTAACTACTCCTAATTTATCTTTAGCAATTAGGAATTTTTCTAAAACATCTATAAGATCTTCATCTCCTGTCTCTAAAATTTCTAAGTATTTTTCTTCTTTATTATCTTCAGTAATGAAAAAACCTCTAGAATTTAGAATATTATTATTTTCAATAAATTCTATATAATATACCAAATCGGAAGTATGAACTACTCCGTCTAATTTCTGTCTCGCTTTCTTAGCAATTTCTACTTTATTTTTATCTTTTAGATTAATACCGTAGTAAGTGCTTTCACCTAATTCTACTTTTCCATTTTTATTGATAGTAATAGTTTTTTCATCTATATTTAAATTAATAAACTTATTAATCTTCTCATCGTTAATTTCTAAAACGTTAACAGGATTTAATTCTTTTGATTCTTTAGGTGTTATTGGTCTTAGAATAGTTATCGCATCTTTATATCTTGAAACTTCATAAAATTTATTCATTTTTATCCTTTAATTTTTCTTCTAATTTTGTGATTTTTTCTTCTAATTCTTGAATAGATCTAATCATAGGACCTATTAGTTCATAATAATTAACACTCATATAATCTTCTGAATAATTTAAGATATTATAATTTTTTGAATTATGTCCTTGTTTTTCTATATAGTCTTCAATATCTTGAGCCATAACCCCAAAATACATTTTAGAACTATCACCTTTAAAGTCTACTAAATCTTCTATATTAGTTACGTAATTATATTTTGCAGGATTTAAACTTAATATAAAATTTAATCCCCATTGTGAGTAATCTTTTTTCATAATTTAATTATAGTATAAAAATCTTAAAACAATATAAATAAAATAAAAAGGAATTCTATGGGATTTTCTTCATTTAAAAATAAAAAAAATAAATCCGAGATTGAATTAGAATTAAAAATTTTAAAAGAATCTCTAAATGAATCCGAACTCACTGCAGGCGATTATAAAGTTCTCGAGAAGAAAATTTTAAAATTAGAATCGGAATTAGAAAAGTTAGAGCTAGAATTAGAGGCTACTGTAACGAGTGATATAGCTACTACACAAACTAATCTCTTTGCTAATTGTACAGGAAAAGAAGATTGTGAGTGTGGAAAATGTCAACTCTTAAGAAAGAAAAAATTGCAAGAATCTAAAGAATTTTCACCGTTTGCTAACATTTTCGGAGCTTAATAAATGAAATATGAAGAAGTTGAAGGAACTTTATTTTTTAATAGTTCTAGAACTTATACTTTATCGGTATTAAATGCTTTTAGTAAAATTAAACATTATGTAAAGAAAGATAATGGAGATTTAGGTGAAGAAATAATACCTATTCAATTTGGTAATTATGAAAAAAGCATAGCCTTAGAAGATATAGGTGATAAAGATTTTTCTAACTGGAATATTGTACCGAGAATGATATTAAGCTTCGAAGGAATGAGTAAAGCAGTAGATAGAACTTTGAATAAAGATCATAAATTATCTTTCAAGGTAAATATTGACGGAAAAGATACGTTAAGATATTCCCTAAATAGTGTTCCTTATGACTTTCAATTTAAACTTTTAATCCAATCTAGAGGTATGAATGAAGCCTTTCAAATAGTAGAACAAATTTTACCTAATTTTAGACCTTCCTTACCTATAGAGGTGAAAGAGTCTCCTCTATTTGAAGAAACGACAAAAACTCAATTATTGATTTCAGATCCGGCTTTCGAAATTTTAGAAGAGTTTGAAGAAGAGGATATAAACATTATTAATATTTCTTTCGATTTAACGCTAAGAGGTAATTTATATCTACCTATAAGTTTAATAGCACCTATAGAGGTAGTAAAAATGTTTTATTATTTAATAGATAAAAATAATATAAAAGAATCTAAATTAGCTACAGAGTATAACTGGGACGTTTCTGACGGAAAGATTGAAAATGAATCTATAAAAATTTACGAGAGTAAATCTAATATACAAATTATAAAGGAATAAAATGGCGACTACAGGCTTAATACAGAGAAGAGATATTAAATCGGCATTAATTGCAGGACAACCTTCAGCAGGCTCAGGAGGAGACTGGTCAGGACCTGTCATAAATGGTGAGATTGTTTTTGCTACGGATACTAAAGAATTCGGATTCTTAGACACTTCAGGAAATTTAAAATGGGTTTCTGTAGAAGATATTGGCGGCGGAGTACCGATTGGCGGAGTTACAGGTCAGGTACTAACGAAGCTTTCAGATATAGATAGAGATGCCGCTTGGCAAGATTTAGACTTTGTTAAAGATTTAAACTTTATTAAAGATGGAGATGGATATAGAATAAAGGATCGTAG
>Ga0256837_1001776_pt1 | contig 14347 bp, 13 predicted proteins | sample 4562384metaG_FD_185976 | JGI IMG/M metagenome (GOLD analysis project Ga0256837, IMG submission 185976) | Hydrothermal vent microbial communities from Guaymas Basin, Mexico - 4561-384 | ecosystem: Environmental > Aquatic > Marine > Hydrothermal vents | place: Mexico: Guaymas Basin | collected... | reverse complement strand
CTCTCCAACCTGCCATATTATATGATTTACTTAATGTAAAAGATTCTACTGCTACATCTTTAGCACCCTCTACACTCATAATAGATGGAGTAACATAACCATCAAAAGTTATATCACCATAAGCAATATCACTTATAACATAAAATCTTTTCTCTTTTGCCATAGCAACAAGGCGAACATAAAACTCTTGTGTAACTGTTACAGTTGTAGGATTATGAGGGAAATTTACTAAAACATATTTTGGCTTTGGTGAACTCTCTTTAAAAACTCTATCTAAATCTTGGAAAAATTTATCTTCATTTAATTTATACTCTTCATCAAACTCTATACCAAATTTAACAACATTACCACCAGCTAAAATAAAAGAAAATTCATGAATTGGGTAAGTTGGATCTGGAACAACTGCTACATCACCTGGATTTGTGATAGCATAAGTTAAGTGAGCATAACCCTCTTTTGAACCCATAGTTGCTACACACTCTGTCATTGGGTCTAAATCACAGTTATATCTTCTTTTATACCAATCAGATATTGCCATAAGAAGTTTTGGAATACCTTTTGAAGTTGAGTAACCATGTGTTTTAGTTTTTTGGGCAGATTCTACAAGTTTCTCACGAATATGCTCTGGAGTATCTCCATCAGGATTTCCCATAGAGAAATCTATAACATCAGCACCAGCTCTACGCTCTGCCATTTTAAGTTCATTTACCTCAGCAAAAACATACTTTGGAAGTCTAGTCATTCTATCAAATTGTATCTCATCAAACATCTTTAGTTTCCTCTAAATTATTAATCGTATTTTAGCGAAAAATGTTTAGAATATTATTATCGTAAAACACTTGGAGTGAGAATTAGGTTACTTTTTATATTTTTAAGTGTATAACTATCAGATATTTTAATATATTGTGCTTGTTTTGGAATATCCAATAAAATAGTTGTGATTTTTTTTTGTTTTTCTATAACATTTAACAAATGTAATGAGCTGTCATAATAAGATATTTTAGGATACCAATTATTTCTAATGGAACTATATATTTTTAATTTTTGAATTTTAGATACATTTAACCATGAAGCATATAAAGACCTTTTTAATTTATATTCTTCATTAACCTTAAGGGTATATAAATTTAATTTAGCCTTTTCCATATTTATTGTATATTCCCAATTATTATAAGAATTTCTTTTAATATTTACAATGTAAGCACCCATCTTATGTAACTCTTTATCTAAAATTAAAGGGTCTGTTGCGTATTCAGATTCCATAGATATATTCCAAATAAATTCTGAATTATCAAGATTTGATTTAGTAGTCACATATCTATAATAGCCTATATTATTCAATGTATCTCCAACTACTTTAATAAAAAAGATTGGTGAAGAACTTGTTTTGAAACTTAATTTTAACTCTTGAGGTTTATCAAAAAGTAGTTTTAATAAACCATTTTCTTTTAATGTTTTTATAACTTTAACATCATTAATCATATCTTTTGTAAAATATTTTTTAGTTGGTTTAAATATTATATTTATAAATCTTTTATTCTCTTCATATTTAGTATCACTAATAAATGTTTTAATTTTTTCTACTAACTCTATATTTTTTATATCTAAAGTTATATTATTTTGCTTCTTAGGAGAAGCATTCAAAGAGATAAATAAGGATACACAAATAATTAAAATTTTTACCATTTAGTATAGCCATTACTTAATTGTTTAAACTCTTTATTGTTAATAATACTTAATTTACCATCAATAAATTTTAAATGTAGAGTACCTTTATTAGTGAATTTAAATATTTTAGAATCTAATTTAATTTGAACATCACTATGTCCAAGTATCATTAAAAAATTATCTTTAGTATTCATAGTTAATTTATGTCTAACTATACCCTCTCTCTTTTTATGTGTTTGTAAATTAAATCTACCTATCCACACTTTAGACTTAGGAAATACCTCAAAAGTTTTAACAATTACTTTTTTTTCTATAGCTATTTTATCTACAATTTTATTTGTTAAATTTTCTTCTATATTTTCTATTTTAGTTACTGTTAAATTAGTTTCACTTTTATTATCATCACTTATATTCAAATCAAGAATCATAACCTTTTTTTCTTTTTCTAAATCTTTTTTTAAATCTATCTTTTTTTCAACATCTTGTATTATTTTTTTTTCTTCTATAACTGATAGTGTTTTATTAGATTTAGAATAAGATGAGATAAAAAGAGTAAATGCTCCTAAAAATAAAATAGCAATAAATAAATATATAAATGTATTACTTTCTTTCTTCTTAGAATTTACAAATATAGTTGTATTAATATCTTTTTTATCTTCAATATCATTAAAATATGTATCACTTAAATGTTTTAACTCATCTAAATTAATTTCGTATTCTCTTTCCAATATAGATATAAAACCATTAACTTGAAGCTTTGACAATCCTTCAAATGCTTGATGAAGAATAGCTTGAGCATGATGTTTTGATATATGAGTTTCCTCATGTATCTTTGTAGCACCTATATCTTGTAACTTTTTTATAGCTTCACTCATACTCTCATTCTATCCATCAAGATAGCTCCTGCCACACTTACATTTAGTGAATCAAAATTATGTTTCATTTTAATACTAACAACCTCATCAAGTTTAGATACAACACGAGAAGTAAGCCCTTCTCCTTCACTACCTAAAACTAAAACTCTTTTTCTTTCTATGTAAACATCCCGAATATCTCTACCACTCATATCAGCACCATAAATTGTAAAATCAGACATTTTTAAATCATTTAATACATCATGAATATTATTTTCAATAGCAAATGGCATATCATATAAAGCACCTGTACTTGTTCTAAGAATTGTAGCTAATGGTAAACTTTTAACACCACAAACTATAATAGCATCAACACCTAAAGCATAAGCACTTCTAACTATTGCCCCAATGTTCCCAACATCAGTTAATCCTGACAATACTAAAACAAATTTTTTCTCAAAAAAGAAATTATATGGTTGAAGCTGATAATCATCAACTTCTGCTAAAAAACCTTGATGTGAAGCATTTTTACACATTTTTTGTGCTGCTTCATTAGGAATTCTTTTAATTTCAAAATTCATCTTCATAAGACGAGAATACTCTTTTTTATCAATCTCTTTTGATAAATAAAGTGTTTTAATTTTTTGAGGATAGTTGTTGATTAAGTGATATATTGGTTGTTTTGCGTAAATTAACATATTTTATAAATGCCCTTGTATTGAATAATTAAATATTTTATCTAAAACAAATTTAAGCTTAGATTATTTATATAATAAGATATAGATATTATTTACAAAGATAAAAGTCTTTGATAACACTCTTTTGTATTTTCACCAGTTATTTTACATATAAGTTTAGCTTGTGTCTTTTTAGGTAAATCAAGAGATAGTATATCTTTTTGTGTAATAGCAGAAGCACTATATGACTCACCAGCTTTTATAACAACAACCCACTCACCACGAATAGTAGAATCAAACTGTTCTAAAATCTCATTAGCAGTTCCATGAAAATATTTTTGATATTTTTTAGTTAACTCTTTTGCTAAAAATAGTTCTCTACTTGGCTCTTCTTTAGCTATTTCTAAAAGAAGTTTTTCAAGTCTATGAGGAGATTCATAAAGTATAGTTGTAAAACCGTTATGTAATGCTTCTTGAAGTCCCGCACTTCTTGAAGTCCCTTTATGGTCTAAAAAACCATAAAAAAGCATCTGTGTCTCAACAAATCCACTAGCTACAAAAGCAGTTAGTAAAGCATTTGCCCCTGGTAAAATATCGTACTTAACATTATTATCTATACAATATTTTACTAAAACTTGCCCTGGGTCACTAACCCCTGGCATACCAGCATCACTAGCATAAACAATATTTTGCTCAAAAAAAGTTATTTCTAATTTTTCAACAAAAGATTTTTCATTATGGGAGTGAAGAGAGATAAATTCTTGATTTTCTTTAAACGATGTGTTATATCTTTCTTTTAAAATGTGAATGAGTTTTTTTGTAACACGAGTATCTTCACAAAGAAGTACATCAGCTTCACTTAAAGCTTCAATAGCTCTAAGTGAGATGTCGCCTATGTTACCAATAGGAGTAGGAACTAGACTTAGCAAAAAAAGTTCTTGCTTATTTTTTAGCGTAACGAGCGTTAAATTTCTCGATTCTACCAGCTGTATCTACCATTCTTTCAGAACCTGTGAAAAATGGGTGACATTCACTACAAATATCAATTTTAAGTTCAGCTTGAGCTGCTTTATTTTGGAAAGTATTTCCACAAGTACATGTTACAGTACAATCTACAAAATTTGGGTGTAAATCTTTTTTCATTTTTTTGCCTTTTGATACTCGGTAATTTGCGAATATCTATATATTTTTTAAATCCGTATGGGGGCAGATTTTTGAAAGAGAATTATATCTAAAATAAACTTTATTTTAAACTAACTCTTTTACTTTATTTGCTAATTGTAATGGTAAAAGACCTAAAGATTCTTCAACTTTTTTTGTATTACCATGAGTTATAAAAGAATCTTCATATTCAAAACTTTCTAAAGCGATGTTAAGAATCCTCTCTTTAGCTAAAAACTCAAGTATAGCTGAACCAACACCACCAGCTTTTGAACTATCTGAAAATATAAACCATTTGTTATGTTTAGTTGCTAGATTTTTCAACATAACTTTATCTAATGGTTTTACAAATCTTAAATCTAATATAGTTATATCTTCATCTAAAAGTTTAGATGTTTCATAAGCACGACCAACACCATTTCCATAACCTATAAATAAAATTTCACTTTTACCACTATGAAGAAGTTGTGATTTACCAAATACAAAAGGTAAAGATTCTACTAATGTTGTTTCAGTAAAAGAACCTCTTGGGTATCTTAAAGAACAAGGATGTTTATATTCACTAGCAAATGCCATAGCTTGATGAAAACTTTTCTCATCTCTTGGAGCAAAAAGTGTCATATTTGGTATAGCTCTTAAAAAAGATATATCAAAAACACCCTGATGTGTTTCACCATCCTCACCAACTATTCCCGCTCTATCAAGAGCAAAAACAACAGGTAAATCCATAAGACAAGTATCGTGAATAACTTGGTCATATCCTCTTTGTAAAAAAGTTGAATAGATTGTACAAAAAGGTTTAAAACCCTCTTTTGCTAAAGCTGACATACTTGTAACAGCATGTTGTTCAGCAATCGCTACATCCCAAAATCTATCTGGATATTTTTCCATTAACTCACTTAAACCTGTTCCACTTGGCATAGCTGCCGTTGCTCCTACTATTTTGTCATTATCTTTAGCAAGATGTAGTAAAGATTCTGTATAAATTTGTGTAGCACTTTTAGAAGAGCTTTTTTTACTTGTTTCACCATTTTTTAAATCAAAAGGTGATACTCCATGCCACTTTTCCTCTTTACCCTCTGCTATCTCATAACCTTTACCTTTAAGAGTTTGAGCATGAACGATTACAGGCTTCTTAAGATTCTTAGCTTTTTCTAAAATAGCTATTAAAGATTCTAAATTATGACCATCTATAGGACCAATATAGTCTATTCCCATCTCTTCAAACATAATTCCTGGAGTAATAAGTTTTAAACTTTCCTCCATTTTTTTAGCCATATAATGAGCACCATGACCAAAATTATCTACAAAATTTTCAGTATGTTTTTTAAATTTTTGGTAAAATGAACCAGCCATAGCAGAACTCAACATTCTACTTAATGCTCCTATCGGTTTAGCAATACTCATCTCATTATCATTAAGTATAATAACCATCGGATACTTTCTATCACCCAATTCATTTAAGGCTTCATATACCATACCAGCAGTCATAGAACCATCACCAATTAAAACAACAGGAATCCTAGAATCTTCTTCACCTTTTAAAGCAATAGCTTTAGCAGCTCCAACACCTAAAGAGATAGATGTTGAGCTATGTCCAGCTACAAAATAATCATCTTCACTTTCACTAGGTTTTGTATAACCACATAAACCATTAAACTGACGAAGTGTTTCAAATTCTTCCCATCTATTTGTTAATAGTTTATGGGCATACGCTTGATGAGAAACATCAAAAATAAATGGATTTTTTTTAGAATCAAAAACTTTATGCATAGCAACAATTAACTCTGTTGCTCCTAATGTAGAACTTAAATGTCCACCATTTTTACTTACTACTTCTAAAATTCTTTTTCTAATATCTGAACAAACTTCTTGTAACTCTTCTATATTTTTATCTTTAATCACTAAGTGCCACCTTCTTTACTCTATCGAATCTTTTAGATATTTGAGAATCTATATTTCCTGCGTCACTAATAGCTATAACGCCACCATTAGCAATAGCATTATCAGATATAACTTCTATATGTTTTAATGAACCAACATGCTGAGATATAGCACCATGATTATTTGGGCTTACTTTTAATGTTATTTTAGAAGCACTTTGTAACTCTTTAATAAGTTCATCACTAAGTAGTTTAGCTACCTCAACAGAAGATGTATTTAAATCTACTTTTATAACTTCTTTCGCAATATCTAATGCTGCATTTAAAAGTTCACCTTTTATATTTTCTAATGCTATTTCAAATTCTTTTGCTGTTATTTCTAGTTTTGATATAGAAGATGAAAATTGAGCTACACTATTTTCACCTTGAAGTTGAGTAGTTTTTATCTGCTCATTTTTTCCAGCCTTTAAACCCTCTTCAAAAGCTATCTTTTTAGCATTTTCCAAGTTCTTTTCATATTCTAACTCTTTATCTTCTAACTTCATCTGTAATTTAATAAAATTTGATGACATTTCATCTGTTTTTTTCATTAAAGATTCTATAAGTGAATTTTTAGAATCTTGACTTAATGAGCTTGAATCTACAGCTTCTATTTTTGGTGGGACGGCATCTTTTGGTTCAAAAACCATCTCTTCTTCTTTAGAATCTTTATCATTCTCTTCATTATCATGCATAGAAAATATTCTAAAATTATATTTATCTATCGTATGCTTATGTATTTTATCACTAGATATTACTGTTGCCATATTACTCTATCATCTCTTCTGTTGAACCCATCTGTATAGTTCCAGCTTCAGCTAAAACATTTACACTTTCAACAATTTTTCTCTGAGCTGTTTCAACATCTTTCATCTTAACAGCACCAAGGAATTGCATCTCTTCCTCAAATGCTTCTCTAGCTCTTTCAGACATAGCTGAAAAGAATTTTTCTTTTAACTCTTCTGGAGCAGACTTAAGAGCTAACATAAGTTCAGCTTTATCAACCTCTTTTAATATCTCAGCAATAGCATTTTTATCTAAAGATACAATATCCTCAAATGTAAACATCATATCTTTAATTAAATTAGCTAACTCTTCATCTTGTTGTTCAATTGTTGCTAAAGTAGCTTTAGATGACTTAGCACCAAGACGGTTAAATACATCTGCAACAGCACGAGGTCCACCAACTTCAACTTTATATGAAGCAAGTGATTCAAGTTTAGATTCAAGAACTGCAGAAACTCTTTTAATTACAGAAGGAGATATATCACCAAGCTTTGCCATTCTCATAGCTACTTCACTTCTTAACTCATCTGGAAAGAACTGTAATGTATCAGCAGCTTCTGTTGAATCCATATGAGCTAAAATAAGTGCTATAGTTTGAGGATGTTCATTAATAATAAAATCAGAAAGTTGTTGAGGCTTAATTTTAGAAAGATAAGCAAAATTTTGAGTATTTTGCATACTTTTAGATAACTTATCTAAAACTTTTTTAGCTTCTTCTGCACCTAATGTTCTATATAAAAGCTCTCTAGCGTATTCTAAACCACCACTATTAAGAAATTGTCCCGATTGAAATATAGCGTGAAACTCTTCTAAAACAGCAGTTGCTATTGATTTATCTATAGATGTACCTAAAGCAATATGTTTTGATATATCTGTTATCGCTTCAACATCCATATTTGAAAATAATTCTGCAGACAACTCTTCACCTAACATTAAAAGTAAAATAGCAATTTTTTCAGCCATTCCCATCTCATCAAAGACTGCTTGTTGTGGTGGTGCTAAATTAGACATTATCTTCCTTTATCTACTGAATTACCAGATTCTTCACTAAGAAGAGCAGATAATAATCTAGCTATATCCTCAGTAGAATCCTCAGTCATTGTTTTTATCTTTTCTAATAATACATCATGTTTTAATTCATCTTCATTAAATGAGCCACTAACACCTAATTGGTCTTCAACTTTTTTTCTCATCTGTTGAACTTTTTCCGTTAAGTCTTCATCTTCATCATCATCTAAATCTAATATAGGTTTAGCTAATTCATCTTCCTCTTTAGATATTTCAAGCATTCTTTGAGAAAAAGGAATAATTATTTTTCTATATAAAATAAATAATAAAATCAATACAAATATATACTTAAATAAACCAGAAAATGGAGCTAAATAAACTTCAGTAAATTTAAGAGCTTGTGTAACACTATCTTCACCACTAGATAAAGTATCTCTTTTAAAACGAAGGTTCTTTACACTTATTATATCCCCTCTAGATTCATTTATACCTATTGATTGACTTACTAAAGAGGTTAAAGCTGCTAAATCAGTTTCATCTAATGCTACATATTCAGGTTCATCACTTTTTGTACCATCTTCATTTTTTTTGTATTCATATTTTCCATTAACTATAACTGCTGCCGTAATTCTTTTAATTCTAGCAAATTGTGATTTTGTAGTTGATACTGTTTTACCTATTTCATAATTTGTTGTACCAGTATTTTTCTCATATTTTTCAGATGTTTGATTACTTTTTAAACCTTGAACAGGTCCTATGTTACTAACAGTTCCTGGAACACCCCCAACCTCTTTTGGAGTTGAACCTTCTCTCTTTTCTTCACTAACTTGTTCACTCCTAACTACATTTTCAGGGTCATAACTTTCAGAAGTTGAACTTTTTACAGAGAAATCAAACTCTATAGTAACCTGAGACTTAACATTTTCTTTTCCACCAACAAATGGTGAAATAATTTTAATAACTTTCGCTTGTCTTTTTTTTTCTTCTTTAGTTTTATATTTTTGTTGTACTATTGAAAGTTCACCTAGTTGAGCCATCTCATCTTCATCACCAAGTGTTTCACCTTCACTATTAACTAACATAACATCTGTAGATTTTAACTTTGGAACAGCTGAAGCAACTAAATTTTTTATACCGCGAACCTGCTTACTAGATAAATTTCTTCCATCTACTAACTCTATCATAATAGAAGCAGTTGGTGAACTTTCTTTTGATAAGAAAAGAGAATCTTTTGGCATAGCTAAAGAAACATTAGCTGATTCAATAGGAGATAAAGCACTTACAGTACGAGACAGTTCACCCTCTAATGCTCTTAAATATTTTACATTTTGGTCAAAACTAGTTGCTCCAAATTCCTGAGTATCAAAAAGTTCAAAACCTACTCCACTATCTTTAGGAATACCTTGTGCAGCAATTGAAATTCTTTGTTTATAAACAACATTTTTCGGAACTTTGATTACATTATTTGCCAACAATTCATACGGTACATTATCTTTTTCTAATTGCTCTACAACCTTAGCAGCATCAGATGAACTTAAAGAATCAAAAAGAACTTCATACTTTTTTTCAGAACCTTTATTTGAACTATAAACTACCATAAACAATAAAAAAGCAACTATACCACTAATAGCAACAGCAATAATAATTTTTTGCTGTTTTGTTAATTTAGTATATAGTGTTACTAATTGAGAAAATAATACTTTAAAGTCCATTTATATCCAGTTAAATATTATAAAATATCTAAAATCAATTCAAAAAAACGGCTATTTTGTTTTGATGTACCAATAGTAACTCTAATTGAATTCATCCCATAACCACTTAAATCTCTAATTATCATCCCTTTTTGAAGAAGTTTATTTGCTATCTCTGTTGAATTATATTTAGAATTGAAACATAGTGTAATAAAGTTAGTATAACTTTCAATTATATCTATATTATTATTTTTAGCGAACTCTTCATATCTTTTCATCTCATCAAAACTTAATGAAATAGATTTTGTAACAAACTCTTCATCAGCTAAAGCTACACTTGCAGCCTCTAGTGATAATGTTGTTATATTAAACGGTGGTCTAAGTTTATATAACTCTTTGATAATTTTAGCATTAGATATGCCATATCCAACTCTCATACCCCCAAGACCATAAGCTTTTGAAAATGTACCGAGGTATATAACATTATCAAATTTTTCTACTAACTCTTTTGGTTCAACTTTCTTACTTTCATCTTTAAAAGAACCATATTCCATATAAGCACCATCAACTACAACTAAAGTATCAGAATCTATTTTAGATATAAACTCAAACATCTCTTTAGAATCTATAGCATCACCAGTTGGATTATTTGGTGTACATAAAAATATGATTGATGGTTTTTCATCAAGATATAGTTTATAAAATTCATCTAAATTATGCTCTTGTGATGAAGTTCTTATAATCTTAGCACCAACATGTTTAGCATAAATTTCATACATAGCAAATGTTACACTATTAATAAGAATCTTAGAATTAGAATCTGCTTTTGAGTGCATAAGAAACTCTATAACTTGATCACTTCCAGAACCAATAATAAGATTACTATCATCTACTTTAAATCTACTGCTAAGTGCTATTTTTAACTTAGTCATAGAATCATCAGGGTAAAGAGCCATATTTGACACAATATCTACAACTGCTTTTTGAACTTTTGGTGAACAACCGTAAGGATTCTCATTTGAAGCAAGTTTTATTATATCTTTTGGTTCAATTCCATACTCACGAACAACTAATTCAATAGGCTTTCCAGCCTCATAAGTTTTAATACTTTCTAATTTTTTATTAAATTTCAATCTTCACCCTTTACATAACTTCCAAGCCATGTTACTTCACCATCATGTTTAGATAGCACTTTTTGAATTTTTTCTTCATCTATATGAGCATAAAAATCTATATAAAACCAATAACCAAAACCACTTTTATCTTTGGATGGACGAGATTCTATTTTTGATAAATTTATATTTTCATCATCAAAGTCTTGTAAAAAATGTACCAATGAACCAGGTTCTTGTGCATCATGTAGTTTTACAAGAATCGAAGTTTTATCACTTTTACTAATTCCATTTTTAAAATCACTTAAAATTACAAAACGGGTAGAGCTATCATGCTCATCCTCTATGTTTTCAAACATAGTTGGAATTTTATATAATTTTGCTGCAATATGAGAGCATATTGCCCCAGCATTTGGGTCTTCTGCTGCTAATATTGCTGCTTTAGCCGTTGATTCTACTGGAATCTGTTCTATATTGATTAAACCATGTTGAGATAAAAACTCTCTACATTGACCAAAACCTTTATCTTTTGAATATATTTTTGTAATATTTTCAAGTTTTGTAGCTTTTGTAGCAAATGACATATGAATTGGCATATAGAGTTCAGCAACTATCTTAACAGATGATTTTGCAAGTAAATCCAATGTTTCACCAACAATTCCATCACGAGAATTTTCAATGGGAACAACACCAAATTTAGCACGACCAGATTCTAATGTTTTAAATACAGAATGTATAGAACTAAGTGAAAGATAATCACTCATAGCACCAAATCTACTTTCTGCTGCTTGATGAGTAAATGTACCTTCAGGTCCAAGATAAGCAATTTTTTCAGGAAGCTCTAAATTTCTAGACACGGCAAATATCTCTAAAAAAATAGCTTCAATAGCGCTACCATTTAAAAGACCATTAGAATTTTTACTATCTTTTGTAAGTCTTTCTATTATAGCTTTTTCTCTCTCTGGTCTATAAACAGCCCCTCCTGAATTATGCTTAATCTCACCAACTCTTTCAACAACTTTCATTCTTTTATTAAGTAGTTTTAAAAGTTCATCATCAATAGCATCTATAGCTACTCTACAATCATCTAAAGTTTTCATAGGTTCTCCAATATCTCTTGAATATCTTTGTATATTAAATCTGGTTTTAATTCATTTTTTAAAAATGGAACTATCTCTTCTTTAGTTTTATATTTTCCACTTGTTACAAATATAGTTTTCATCCCAAGTTCCTTAGCACCACCTAAATCACCTTTAACATCATCACTAATCATCTCAATATCAGAAAAATTTATATCTTTTTGTTGAAGTTGAATCAATTTTAAAGCTTCATTATAAAATGAGATACTAGGTTTTCCTACAACATCATAAGAAACAGATGTAGCAAACTCTAAAAGCTTTAAAACTGCTCCAACACCTGGGTATCTTTTAGAATTTTTAGCATATATAGATGTTTCATGCATACCAACTAAAGATGCTCCTGATAGTAAAAAATCTATCATTTGAGCATACTCATCAGCATTAAAATCCTCTTTAATCGCAACTAAAACTGTTTTTGGATTCTCATAATCTAGTTTATATCCCATCTCAACTAAAGTATCTAAAAACTCTTTTGCTCCATAACCAGCTACAGAATCTTTCTCAACTCTAGATTCTAAAAGCATCAAAGGATCAAGATATTTATTAAAACTAAAATTAAAACCTTGATTTTGAAGAAAATTATAAAAATTTTTACTAGATTTTTTAGTATTATTTGTTATAACCATATAAGGAATATTTTCCTTATTTAGCATATCAATAAATTCTATACTCCCACGAATTGGTGATTTATCATTATCACTAATCATAGTACCTTGAACATCTATGAAATACAAGTATAATCCTTTTAAGAATCTAAAAACTCTTTCTCAAGAGCAATTAAATCATCAAAATTTTCCCTTCTACGGATAAGTTTATCTTCTCCACCAACTAAAGCAACTTCCGCACTTCTTCCACGAGTGTTATAGTTACTACCCATACCAAAACCATAAGCACCAGCACTATGAACAACAACTAAATCGTTATGTGCTAACTCAGGAAGTTTATAATCTTTTGCGAAGAAATCACCACTTTCACAAACAGGACCAACTATATCAACTTCTCTAGGTTCACTTGTAGATTCTGTAATAGCCTCTATCTTATGATAAGCACTATACAAAGCTGGGCGAAGAAGGTCATTCATAGCACCATCAACAACTACAAATTTTTTAGCACCATTTTGTTTCTCATAAAGAACTTTAGATACAAAATAACCAGCATTTGCAGTTAAAAATCTACCTGGTTCACAAATAACTGTTAAATCAAGACCTTTTAATGTACTTAAAACTGCTTGAGCATAATCATAAGGTGATATAGTTACTTCATCATCATATTTAATTCCAAGTCCACCACCAACATCAAAAAATTTAAGTTCAATTTTTATTTTTGTTAATGAACGAACTAAATCAGCTACAATCTCTGCTGATTCATAAATAGGTTTAAGTTCTGTGAGTTGTGAACCAATATGAAAATGAATTCCAACAGGGTCTAAATTTTCAGAGTTATTAGCCTTGATATACATTCTCTTAGCACTATCTAAATCTACACCAAATTTATTATCATGTAAACCTGTTGATATATATGGATGTGTTTTAGGGTCGATATTTGGATTCACTCTTATACTGATTCTAGCTTTTTTCTCTAACTCTGTTGCTATCATCTCAACACGACCAAGTTCAGCTTCACTCTCAACATTGATATATAAAATATCTCTATCTATCGCTTCACGAATTTCATTATCACTTTTACCAACACCAGAAAAAATAATTTTATAAGATGGTATACCTGCTAAAAAAGCACGACGAACTTCACCAATAGAAACACAATCAGCACCAGCACCTAAATCTGCAAAGTGTTTAACAACACTAAGATTAGAATTTGCTTTTACTGCATAAGCCATTATTGATTTTTTAGCTTTAAATGCTTTTTTTAATTGAGTATATTGTGTCGTCATATAGTCTAAATCATAAATATACAAAGGTGTTTTGTATTTGTTTACCAATTTTTTAAAGTTTATCATAAAATTTCCAGATTTTTTTACCAATTCTATCTAAAATGTACTTATATTTTTGTTATATAATAAAATATGTGTAAAGATAAAGAAACAATAGAAAAAGCCAAATAAGTAGGGATAAATAAAAAAAGTAAAAGTAAAAGTAAAAGTAAATATTGTAAATCAGATTAAAATAAAAAAAGTAGTTGATAAATATTGTAAAGTAGGACTGATTAACTAGGCAGCGACTTACGTTTCCAATCCTGAAAGGACAAGTATTATCAGCGAGGAGAGGCTTAGCTTCTGGGTTCGGAATGGTGCCAGGCGTTTCCCTCTCTCTATAGCCACCTAGACAATCAAATCTAAAAACATAGTTTAGTATGTACTTAGATTTGACTG
>Ga0256837_1001775_pt1 | contig 14350 bp, 12 predicted proteins | sample 4562384metaG_FD_185976 | JGI IMG/M metagenome (GOLD analysis project Ga0256837, IMG submission 185976) | Hydrothermal vent microbial communities from Guaymas Basin, Mexico - 4561-384 | ecosystem: Environmental > Aquatic > Marine > Hydrothermal vents | place: Mexico: Guaymas Basin | collected... | reverse complement strand
TTACATTGGTAAGAGTTGTTGGGCTATTGGCAAATGTTGCTGTTACCGCCATTGCTGGCAATGCGTCTGGGGTGGCATTCATATCAATGGTTGCACCGTTTAAATCTGATTTAAACACTGTGATATTATTGCCGTTTATTTCGATTTTAGCACCCATTGATTGCAAGTATTTAATAACGTCTTTGTCGCCTTGTGGATCGCTTAAATCTAGGCCTGTTAAGGTGATAGAACCTTGACAAATTGCCCCTGCACATAAAAAGAAAGTTGCCGATGACCAGTCTGCTGGAATTGCTTTATCAAAAGCCGAGTATTGTTGATTGCCAAATACGGTAAATTGTTTATAGCCATCTTGCTTGTATTTAATATTTTGTTGATCTAACCACCATAATGTCATATCGATATATGGTAATTCATTTGGATTTACAACATTGATTATTGTATCGTTTGAGGCCAGTGGAGCATTTAATAAAATAGCCGAAACATACTGGCTAGATAGGCAGTCGATTTCTGTTGTGCCACCGCTAAAGGGGCCAGTAATTAATAATGGTGCACAGCCTTTTTCATCGGCGGCTTGAACTTTTGCGCCTAAATTATTTAACGCTTTAACTAATGGTGCATTTGGTCGGCGTTGTATTTGATAGTCTCCCGTAAGGGTTCCAGTACCAGAAGCTAATGCTAAACTGCCAGCTAGCATTCGTAAGGAAGTGCCAGAATTACCAACGTCTATGGCTTTCTTTGGTATTTGTATTTTGCCACCACAGCCAACTACTTGCCAGGCATTATCATCGCCTGTAATTGTAGCTCCTAGTTGGGTATAGCCTTTGCGTGCCGAAAGGGCATCTTCGGATAGCAGTGGTAACCTTATTGTGCTTGTGCCACTGGCCAATGAAGCAATAGCGACAGCGCGAATTGTATGTGATTTTGACCCTGGAATATGCACAGAGCCATTTAATGCGGAATTAGTTGTGGTGTATTTCATAATTGCCTTTGTAAAAATATTTTTAATAACGTAATAATATAAATTGTAAATGTTTAGTCCATTTTAATGTTTATTTTTTTATTTATATATAAATTGCCAAGTCTTATTTAATATAACAATTTATATTTAGTTAAAACTGTTAAATAAATAATTGGAATTGATATTTTTTTAAGTGTTTCACTGGCTAAATTATATTGTAAGACTAAACCATAATGTAAAGGTTATATATTAACCTTAAATTTCTTAAACATATTAAATTGGAGTTAATTAAATATGCAATTAATCGTAAAGTATCCTATGAAATTAATATTGACTTTTAATTTGTTGATTTTTTGTTCCATTGTAAATGGCGCAGGTAATACGTTGCTAAATTTAGATTTTGAGCAATATTTATCACCTCAACAACAGATTAATAATTGCGTTATAATTAGAACTCCAAGTGCGGATAATTTTGTAACACACGAAAATAAAACAAGTAAGTATTTATTCTTTAATGGTGTAAATGATAATTTTCAAATTAAAATATCAGACCAGATCAAGCAGGCATTGGATAAATCTTTTACATTTGAATTTGATTTTAAATCACCGCGTTTACCAACAGATAGGTGGAAGCACAACAGTAAATACGCTAGTTCTATTGAGGTTTTTGCGGGTGTTGATGACCAGTATCGAAACTCATTTAGCGTATATTTAAATCAGTATAATCGTTTTACCCTTTTATGGATTAATGCTCAAGGTAAGAAATTTAGAATAGATACAAGTTGGAATTATCGCAATAATTATGAATTGGCAAGTTTGCAACGTAATAAGTGGTATCACATAGCCATAGTCAATAATCAAGAGGAACATGTTTTAGAGCTTTATGTTGATAATGAAAAACTTGGTAAAGTTAAAACCAATGGGGTTTTAAGACCTGTTAGTATGATGCGATTTGGGGGTAAATTAACCGGTAGTAAAAATTCCATTTTTATAGGTTGTATAGATGACGTAGTCTTAACTCCAGAAGTTCTTTACAACAAAGATACCAATGCAATTGCGATGAAAAAAGCTTGGCAACGTCTATATAATCAAGGTAATGATGAACTGAAGAAATTTTTATTACCAGAAAATCCAAATTGGGCAAATCATCATCCAAAAATGATTTTAACCCCTTCTAGAATTAAAGTGCTTAAAGAAAACTTACAAAAGGGCAGAGGTCCAGAGTTAGTTAAGTTATTACTAAAGCGTTGTGATGCTATGATGAATCCAAAGTCTAGAACATACTTTAAAGAATTGCCTAGAAATACATGGAACTCCAAACTTACTTTGAGTTCAATTGAGTTTATGTTGGCAACAGTGATAACTGGCGATGAAAAATATGCCAAATATGCAGTTAAATTGGTTATGGACTATACCAATAAACTTGGCTATTACGATGTTACAACATCCATGTATATGCCTGGTGAAGGTATGGTGCGTCAGATGTTGATGGTTACATTGGCGTATGATTGGGGTTATAAATACTTTACCCCAGAACAAAGGCAAAAAATACGTTTATTTTTATTAAATATTGCCAAAGGCACATATACTTTTTATACGGGCGATATTGCGTTTCAGTCACAGGCAGATTCGTTAAGTGGTTGGGCTTCTAATTGGAGCTCAATGGCTATTACAACTTTGGGTTTGTCGAGTTTAGCAATCTTGGGTGAGACAAGTGCCAAAGATAAATTATGGCTTAATTATGCTTCTTTTAGAGCTGCCCAATATGGAACATTTGCTATAGGGAAGGATGGTTGTTTTCATGAAATGGTTGATTATTTTGCTTATGGTTCAACACCTATTTTGCTGTTTATGGACGCTCTTTACACTGCGGGGGGTGATGATTTAATCATGGAGACTAATTTTTCTAAGTTTACAGATTTCTTGCCTTACGTTACATATCCGTATGCCAATAGAACCATGGCATTAAAATATGCAAGAAGTGGTATTAGTGGTTTAAGTGGTACCAATTCATTTGCGTTAGCATTATTGCGTCAAAGATTAAAGAACAAACAAACAGAATGGTGTTGGCAGTTTTTACATAAAGATCAAGCGTGGTTTAAACGTTGGGAAGTTTTTGCTTTGCTTTGGTTTGAACCTAAAAAAGCAGAGGTTAAATCTCCTGATTTGCCGTTGGCTAAATGGTTTAAAAGTGAGGGTTTTGTAGCATTTCGTTCTGATTGGAATGCCGATGCCATTGCTGGTATTTTTATGGCTTACCCTGCTAAAATGGTCTCTCACGAACAAAGTGATAGGGGGCAATTTACTTTGTATGGTTATAAGGGCCGTTGGATTATTGATACAGGAAGAGGTACAAAACAGCATAACTGGCGAGATTCACATAACTTGATTACAGTTGATGATAGGGTGCCAATACAAAAAGCACGTTTGATGACAAATTTTCATGAAGATGCATTTATGACAAATTTTTGTACTGCAGATAATATTATGACTGCTGCAGAAGCTGATTTAACATTGTCATATCGATATACTTATGCTTGGGGATATAAAAAATGTGGCAATAATGGAAAGCTAGAAAATCCATTTAAAAATGCCAAACGTAAAATTATTTATATGCGTGAAAAAACAGCACCATCTTATTTGTTGGTTTTAGATGATATACAAGAAGATGAAACACAGCATACTTACACTTTGAATTTGCATACTGATTCTGGTAATGAAGTGGTGCTTAATGAAAATGGTGCAATTTTTTACCAGCAAGGTAAAAAGGACATGGCTAAAGATAGTTGTATGACACTGTTGCAGTTGGCACCAGTAAGTGGATTTAAGGTGGATAAGGCTATTGGTCAAGGTAGGCGTCATCCTCGTTTAAAAGCTACGCTCAAGGCAGTAAATGGTAAGTTTTTAAATATTTTTTACCCACATAAGTTGTCTATGCAAAATCCGGTTAAAACTAAGATAGATGACAATACTAATCTTATAACCTGGAAAAATTGTAGTGATTTGATTTGCGTTAAAGGCGATACAGATATTGATATTCAAGGTATAAAAACAGATGCTGATTTGGCCTTGATTAGAAAAAAAGAGAATAAAGTTATTTCATTTGTGATGCTAAACGGTAGTTATTTATCTATTGACGATAAAAAAATTATAACATTAGATGGTGATAAGGGTGTTGTTGGTTGGACAGAAGATACTTTAGCATTAAATGGTGAGGAAGTTTATAACTTTACATTTAATTCTCCAAATGTTGATTTTAATACATTAAAAAACGTTACTGCTAATGGTAAAAAAATTGAGGTAAAAAAAGCATCTGATACATGGAAGCCAACTTCATCATTTGTAGGGCAAAGAGTATTGTCTTGGTAAGGCATTTTAATTAAGTACTAATTTAAATTGTTTAATAACATATCCACTTTTGTGGATATGTTATTAAAAGAGTATACACTATTGTAATGTTAAAAATTACATTGTTGTTTTTTAATGTTTTAATAGTTTGTTCTGCCATGGCAGGGGGCTTAGATTGTGGTATTGAAACTAGCAATACTACAGTCTATGCTGGTTGGGATACTAATTTAAAAGTTGTATATTACAATAATCATCACAATACAATCGTGTTATTGCCAAAGACAGTTATTAAATTAGATTTTAAATACTGTTACAAGGATTTGGCAAGTGGAGTACAATTTTATTATAGCGATACAGTTAAAACCTTAAAAAAAGAGTATATAATAAAGCCATTTAGCTTTGTTGTATTTGATAACATTATTAATACTGATTTGCCTAATGGTGCTGAAGGTGGCATTTTAGATGTTAATCTAACGGCTAATACCATTTACAAAAATATTAATAAAATTCGTACTGAATTTAAGTCTAATATTAAATTATATATTGTATCTAAAGAAATTGCTCGTAATGCTACTATGCAGGATTTTATTAATTTGGGATTTAATCAAATTGAAAAAATCTTACCAATGGCATTAAAATTGTATAATAATCATCCTCAGCAAATTTTAAATATGTTAATTAATAGGATGTTAGTTCCAGAAATGCGCGCAGAGTCATTGTTTGCTTTGCAATTAATTACGGGACACAATTATCGCAATATAAAACAATGGAAGTCTTTTTATAATCAGCAACAACAAAATTTGCTAGAGCAACACCAATTTAAGTTACAAAAACGCCAAGAGTTATTGAGGCGATTAGATAAGATTGATTTATCTATGCCGTGGATTGTATGGCAGGAAGTAACGCTTTTAAGCAGTTGGAAATACGCAATAGAATTGGCAAAAATTGATGAGCAGGACTACACAACATTGAGTAACAATCAATTGATTTTATTGCAATATATACGTTTGTACGCTGGGGATGAAGTATGTTTAAGTCTAGTTTTAAAGAATAAGCCATTATATTCACAGGGATGGAATTGGCAAAAAATGCTTATGTTAAATTTAATTAGAAAACTAAACATAAAAAAGGCGATATTTGTGGCTAAGCAGGCTTTGTTAAATCCAGATTTGGGCATAGTGCAAGAAGCAATAAAGGTTTTGTCTTTTTATGATGCGGATTGGCTATACGATAATTTTACAAAAATTGATAAAAAACTGTGTGTGTCTGAGGTGCAAATGCTGGTTTTAAATCAAATAACTAAGCCGTATAGTCCAAAAGCTATAAAAATGCTACATATTTTAGTTGATTCGACAGATCTTGCTGTATCAAAAAAGGCTATACAAAAGTTAAAATCAGCCAGTGTTAATGTGGGTAATTACAATATGAAATACTCTAAAAACAGTAAAAAAAGCAATGTGTTGCATAGGCACTATTGACAGTGGGCTATTATCTTTATATTATGCCCAGTCAATTTTTATTTTGAAGGAATTATGGACATAGCACAATATTTTGAAAAAGGTAAAACAGCCGTACAACGCAAAAATTACGGTTATGCTATCGAAATTTTTCAACAGATTTTGGTTGAACAACCAAAGTTTAATTTAGCTCGTGAGGCATTGCGTAGCGCGGCTATGCAAAAGCAACAAACAGAAGGTGGACCTAAAAAGGTTTCGGCATTTTTTAAAGGCTTAGGCGCCTTAATAAAAGTTTTTACAGCTAAGCCAGAGGTTGCTGTGATTGCCTGTGAAAAGTATTTGGCAAATGATCCTACTAACATTACTGTGTTATCGAAATTAGGCGAGCATTGTGTGAAAGCGGGTTACAATCAAGCCGCTATTATGACTTATGAGTTTTTAATTGGTCTAGATTCAACTAAGCTTGATGCGTTGTATGCTTTAGGTGAATTATATACTGATATGGGAGAGCCTAAAAAAGCTCAGATGGTTTATGAACGGGCTTTAAAATTAAACCCAAAAGATGCCAATATAGAGCGTACTGTGCGTGATTTGGCAGCAGTAAGCACTATACAACGTGATAAATGGGGTAGTGATGGTGATTTTAGAGAAAAAATTAAAGATCAGGGTGAAATAGCTAATTTAGAAAAAGAAGATAAAATAATACGTACTGAAGACGATCTAAACGAAGCGATAGAACGTGCAATACAAAAATGTAATGACGACCCTAAAGATCATCGCTTGTGGATTAATTTAGGTGATTTATATAAGCGTAAAAATGATTTACAAAATGCATTTAAAAATTATAAAAAAGCAAAAGAAATTGATTCTATAGATCCTAATGTTGATATTAAAATTGGTGATTTAAAGGCTAAAGAATATGATTTGCGTATCAACGAAGCAAAAAAAGCTGGCGATACGGATAAAGTTAAAAAATTAGAAGTTGAGCGTCAAGATTTTATGATTGCTGAATACAAGCGTCGTATTAAAGCACAACCTACTGTTATACAAAATTACTTTGAATTGGGTCAAATATACCTCATGCGCGGCCAAAATGATGAGGCAATTGCTCAATTTCAACAAACTGCTAAATCTCCAAAACTTAAAATCCAAAGTTGTAATTTTTTGGGTATTTGTTTTAGACAAAACAAAATGTTTGATATGTCGGAGAATCAGTTACGCAAGGCTTTGGAAGGCCAAAGCACCATGAACGACCTGAAAAAGGAAATCCTCTATAATCTGGGCCTCACTTATGAAGCATGGGGCGACCACGATGAAGAAGCTATTACAACTTATTCAAGTATATATGAGGAAGATATTAATTACAAAGATATAGCTGACCGTATTAAGGCGGTTCGCGAGAAATAATAATTTTTACAGAAACACCAAGGAGAAATATTAGCATGGCTAATTCAGCACAAGCTACAAAAAGAATTCGACAAAACGAAAAAGCAGCATTGCGCAACAAATCACAACGTAGTGCATTAAGAACAGAAGTAAAAAAACTTCGTAAACTTATTGATATTAGTGATAAAGAAGGTGCATCAAAACAGTATTGCGTAGTGTCTAAGCGTTTAGATCAAGCTGCTTCAAAAAATCTAATCCATAAATCTAATGCGGCTCGTAATAAGTCTCGTTTAGCTATTGCCGTCAACGCAATATAAGGTTTGTGAGGCTCGAAGGTGACCCTAGCAGTCGGTATAGACCTAGGTAGGCGTTATGTTCGTGGGGTGATAGTTGATGCCGAAACATCAACTATCACAATTAAAAAAATTATTGAAGTTAAAATTGAGGACGGGGATAAGTCTAAAGCCTTAAAAGATGTTTTAAGCGCTTTGCCTATGCAGGCAAAATTAGGTATTAGTTTACCTTTAGAATCAACCATTATGCGACTGGTTGCGTTTCCTTTCGACGATGATTTAAAAATACGCGAAACCATCAAATTTAAAATGGAGTCATTTTTAGATGGCTCTCTTGAAGATTATTTAGTCGATTATTATAAAATTAATGCTGATGCACATTTAACAAATGTGATGGCATTTGCTAAACCAATTTCTGAAATTCAAGAATTATTAGATATTTGTCAAAGTTGTAATTGTGATCCAGAGCAGATTAACTTAGACGTATTTAGTTTGGCTAATTTATTTGCTAAAAAACATAAAAAGCCAGATTTAATTGCTCTGGTAGATGTGGCTACAGATGGTTGTAGGATTATCGTATTGCAAGATTCTAAAATATCGTTTATACGAGGCTTGCGTCAGGGTACGCATTGGCTAGCATCTTATATGGCAACCAATGCTAATATCGACTATCAACAGGCGTATCAGGCTTGTTTTAGTACAGAAGTAAATCCCTCGTTAGAGGCTGTTAGACAACGTGGGCTTGAGGAGTTAGCTGGGCAAATAAGACGTACATTAATGAGCGTACAACAAGAGGAATACGCCACAATATATATAACTGGTGAAGGTAGTGATATACCTGCTATAGATATTTTATTTAAAAAATATTTAGGCGAAGGCTTATTAACTGTCAGTGGTATTGATGGTTTTAAATTGTCATCAGATATATCTGAACAGCCCTTATCTGTCGATTACGCCATTGCTTTAGGCGAGGCCATTACAATGGCAGATAAATCAGCTAAAGAAAATTTATCGATTAATTTTCGTCAAGAACAATGTAGTTACCGAGGCTTAGAAGATAAATTAAAATCTCAGGCTTTATTGCTGGCGGTATTAGTTGGTATATGTGCTATAGTTTTTAGTGCGTTAAATCTAAAGCAATATTTTGCTTTAGAGCGCAATCTTGCAAGTATTCAAAATCAGCAAATTGATATTTTTACTACTGTACTACCTACCAAAGATCCGGATTTTTATGTTAATAAGGGTTTGGATTTAAAATCAGTTTTATCTGGCGAATTGCGTAACTTAAAAGAGGATTTGCCTAGCACTAGCAGTAGTTCTGGTGCAGATACATCGACATTGGTTTATATTAAAGATATTTTATTAAAGATAGGAAAACAGGCAGAAATTAAGATAGAATATTTAAATTTAAATGAGCGCGGTGGAAATTTACGTGGATGGTGCGGCGATTTTGCCACAGCAGAAATCATTAGTTCTAAAATATCACAAGTTAAGGGCATTAAGGCGGATAAGCCTATAATGCGTAGTAAAGATGCTGGCGTTAGTTTTTCTATACGTTTGGGAGTTCGCTAATGAATCCTAAATTTAAACTTGCAATTTTGTTTGTGGGATTGATTTGTGCCTATTTTACCAATAGTGCAAAAATGCAAACTCAATCTCAATTAAAAATAGCAAAGCATTCGTTAGAAATTATGGGTAATGATGCTAATAAAATTTTATTTTTAAAGCATGAAAAATCAAAAATACCTAGAGAGCTAAAACGTTTTGATCAGGCTAATATAATTGGTTTTATCGAAAGCAAAATTAAGCAAGCTGGTATTAGTAAATCAAGTATCCTACGTATGAATCCAAGTGAGCGGGTTAAAGATAAAAAAAAGCATGAGGTTGAATTGAAAATAACAGTTTCTTTAAAAAATGTAGAAATAAGTAAAGTGTTTACTTTTTTATATAATCTTGAAAGTGCTGGTATAGGTCTTAAAACCTCGTCTTTGCGTTTAGACGGTGCTTCTAAGCAAAACAACAATTGGAATGTACAAGCTGTCATATCCTGCTTTATTAAGCGTTCTTAGGCTTAATATCTTATTGTATATACTTAGTTTAATTGGTTTAGTTATGGGTTTGTGCATAGCTATACATATTGATGCGTCAATTTATGGCTTGTTGTATAGGTGCACACCATTAATGTTGGTTGTTTTGTTTCAATTGTTTAATGTTTCTATTATAGGTTCATTTTGCACTATCTTTTGGTGTATGTTTTATATGCCAGAATCAATAATTGGGGTATTGTTATTGATTGTTGGCAATTTAGTAATTCAAATACAACGTCAAAATAAAATCGATATGGCTTTTATAGCAATATTTTATTTTTTGGGAGGTTTTATTTTGGGTGTCAGTCATTCGCCTAGTTGGCTGTATTGGATTTGCGAGCCTTCATTGTTTTAAATATGTGATGGTTTCTTGAGCCAGCTTTTTAGAATCAATTAAAAGGCTTGTTTCGTGATTTTTAACTAAAGCAGAATAGCTCCAATTTGTAGAGCCTATTACTACATAGCGTTTATCAATAACTAAAACTTTAGAATGAGTCGTTCTGGTTAAAGAATCGTATTTGACATTAATATTTGCTTTTTTTAAGTAATTAAAAGCATTTTGGTTTTTTAAATCTTCTTTGCCAGTATGTCGGTAGTCGTTGTTTTTATCTAATATAACTTCGACAGAAACTCCGCGTTTATGAGCGCGTATTAATGCGTTTAAAAGGTTGGCAACAGGGCCTTTTGGGTATTGTTTTTTATAGGTTATTAAATACATCACCACAATGATATGACTATTGGCATTATCTATATGTTTTACAATGGTAGGTGCATATTTGTTAATAATAGCAATATTTGTTTTGGCAAATGTTTGTAACGGTAATGCTAGATAAATAACTAAAGCAATGATTTTAATACGCATAGTTTGGTTCAAAAGCGTTGTTTATATAATGGCATTTGCTACCTAGTACGGAGGCTATATCAAAGCTTATGCTTGGTTCAGCATCGCTTATCTTGGGATGTTTTGTGAGCCACCATTGTGCAGTCTTGGCAATGCGGTTACGCTTTGCTTTTGTAACAAATTCTGCTGGATTGCCGTGAGTATCGTTTTGTCGGTATTTAACTTCTATAAAACAAATAGTGGTTTCAATTTTAGCTATAATATCTATTTCACCAAATGGGCTATGCCAATTTTGAGCTAATATTTTATATCCGGCTAGTTTTAATTCTTTACAAATAAAAACTTCCGCATCTTTGCCTGTTTTACCAGTAAAAATAGCGGAAGTTTTAAACTCGGGCATAAAGCAACCCGTATGTGATTATATTTTTTCGCGAACGCGAACAGCTTTGCCTTGACGATCACGTAAATAGTATAATTTTGCACGGCGAACATCGCCACGGCGTTTTACTTCAATTTTTTGAATACTTTCACTTCCGAGAGGAAATACCTTCTCTACACCTTGACCTTGGTGAAGGTGACGCACAGTGAAAGAGCCATTTGTTTTGGCAGCATTTAAAGCTATGACAGTACCAGTGAACACCTGGATACGCTCTTTATTACCTTCTGTTATTTTTAAAGATACATCAACAGTATCTCCAATGCAGAAAGAAGGAGCGTCATAAGTTTGTTTTTCTTTTTTGTATTGTTCTAGTTTATTCATAATCATACCCACAAGGTTGTCTGTAAAATCGAAGAATTATAGGAAAACATCTACCATTGTCAATGCTTTAAATATTAAATTTAAATTATCGCAATGAATGTGGTTTGCCCATTATTTCACTTAAAATAATAGTATTTTTGCGTGAATGGCCTCTTAAATATTTTCTAAAACTAATATCTTTATCAGTTTTTTTTACTATTTTTTTAGAGTTTTTAACTAACTTTGGTTGAATTTTAGTGTGTTGTGTATTTGGTTGCAAAATATCAACTGTTTTAGCAGTCTCTAATGATTTAGATACTGTTGCATTTTGGCTAGATTCTTGTTGCTCAAGATTATCATCTAAAGGATTAAATAAGGCAAATTTAGAATCTGGATCACTTAACGATTTTAATAAATTTTTTAACTCTGCGACTGTTTTATTGCTTTTGTTTGCTTTATCACCAGTTTGACTTGTCGTTTGTTTTTTGGCCTCACCAAGCATTCTAGCTATGGCGGGGCCAATAAAAACAATTATTAAAACGATAATTTGAAAAATATCGGCTATGCCTGCTAATTGCATTTATTCTTCTTCGTCTCTAGCTATAGAACTGCGCATATCAGTATCGCTTTGGATATTTTTAAATTTGTAATAGTCCATAACCCCTAGGTTACCATTGCGTAAAGCTTCTGCCATTGCTAGTGGCACTTCTGCTTCGGCTAATACCACTTTGGCGCGGTTTTCTTCTACTTTTGCAGAATTTTCTTGCTCTTGAGCAACAGCCATTGCACGACGTTCTTCGGCACGGGCTTGTGCTACACGTTTGTCGGCTTCAGCTTGATCGGTTTGTAGTTTTGCACCAATATTTTCTCCGACATCAATATCGGCAATATCGATGGATAATATTTCAAATGCAGTACCTGCATCTAGTCCTTTTTCAAGAACTTTGCGCGAAATCATATCTGGGTTTTCAAGCACTTTTTTGTGTATTTCAGCCGAGCCTATAGTAGTTACAATGCCTTCACATACACGGGCAATAATGGTTTCTTCTGTGGCACCACCAACTAATCTATCTATATTGGCACGTACTGTTACACGCGCTCTAGCCCAAAGTTGTATACCATCCATTGAAACAGCCGCAATTTTAGGTGAACCGCTGGCTGGATTTGGAGCATCAATCACCTTTGGATTAACCGATGTTTGTACAGCTTCTAATACATCTCTACCTGCAAGGTCAATGCCGGCAGCCGTATCAAAATTTAAATCTATATTAGCTTTTTTAGCGGCGATAAGTGCAGTTGTTACATTGACAATATTACCGCCAGCAAGATAGTGTGCTTCTAACTTATCGCGATTGATTTCCAATCCCGCTTTAACCCCCATAATTTCAGTATTTATTACAACTGCTGGCGATACTTTTCTGAGGGTCATACCTATTAAATTTAAAAAACCAACTTTGACACCAGATACTCTAGCTTGGATATATAACATTCCAAATTTTAAAATTATTATGCCAAAAACTAATATAAATAAACCGACAATCGCAAAACCAATTAAAGCCATTTTTTTCTCCGTTAATGTTGTTGGCAAATATTGCCTTAAATCCCAAGTATTAAAATATCAGTATACGCTCTAATATATATGGGTCAATCTTGTATTAAACCGCCGATGTATTTTAATATCTTACATATTTGCTTGACCATCTAGTCGCTTATGAATATCGTATTTTCTTTTTATGTAAAATAAGGATAATATATGAAGTGGTCAAAAAGTCTCATACCCACAATGAAAGAATCCCCATCTGATGCCGAGATTAAATCCCATGAATTAATGTTGCGTGCCGGATATATCAGAAAATTAGGCTCGGGTTTATATACTTATTTGCCATTAGGTGTGCGAGCTTTGCATAAGGTGCAAAATATTATCCGTGAAGAAATGGACAAGAGTGGAGCGCAGGAAGTTTTTATGCCAGCGATGCAGCCAAAAGAATTATGGGAAGAGTCAGGTCGTTTTGGTGCGCTTGGTGATGATATGATGATAGTTAAAGATCGTCATGGTCGTGAAGTTATTATGGGGCCAACCCATGAAGAGGTTATAACGGATTTGGTACGTAAAGAAATCAAATCTTATAAGCAATTACCATTAAATTTATATCAGATACAGACTAAATTTCGCGATGAAATAAGACCGCGTTATGGCGTGATGCGTTCTAGAGAATTTATTATGAAAGATGCGTATTCATTTCACGAGAATATGCAGTCGTTGCAGGAAGAATATGATAATATGCACGCCACTTATTGCCGTATTATGACGCGTTGTGGATTACCATACACCCCCGTAGAGGCTGATACAGGCGCTATGGGCGGTGCGTCATCACATGAATTTATGATACCTTCTGAAGTTGGCGAAGATACAATTGCCTTGTGTAATGAGTGTGGATATAGTGCCAATTTAGAAAAAGCATCTGCATCACCATTGCCTGTAAAAAAATCTGGATTATTAGATATGGAAGAGGTACACACTCCAGATGTTAAAAGTATTGAAGATGTCAGTGCGTTTTTAAAATTACAAACAGATGATTTGGCTAAGACAATGCTTTTTAGCAATGGTACAGAAATTATCGCAGTTGTTTTGCGCGGTGATCACGAAGTCAGCGAGACTAAATTAGCAACAGTTATCGGTGCAAGTGATTTTGTATTGGCAGAAGCACACGAAATAGAAACAGCCACAGGTGGGGCAGTTGGTTTTAGTGGTCCAGTTGGGTTAAAGATAAAAATTATTGCCGATTTAGCACTAAAGGATATTGATGCCATTACTGTTGGTGCTAATAAAAAAGATTATCATTTAAAAAATTGTAATTTAGAACGAGATTGTAACATCGATACTTGGGCAGATATTAGACAAGTTGTCGAGGGCGATTGTTGTCCTAAGTGTCAAAATAAATTGCAGTTAATCAAGGGTATTGAAGCGGGACATATATTTCAATTAGGCACTAAGTATTCTGAAAGTATGGGTGCCAATATTTTGGATAGTCAAGGTAAAAGCAAGCCATTAATTATGGGCTGTTATGGTATTGGTGTTAATCGTTTATTGGCCGCCGCTATTGAAAATGGTTGCGATGAAAATGGCATATCTTTACCTTTGTCATTGGCACCTTTTCAAGTAGTGATTACAACTTTAAAAATCAAAGATGAAAAAGCTAAAGAGGCGTCTTTAAAATTATATGAGCAGTTGCAAGCTAAT
>Ga0256837_1001774_pt1 | contig 14352 bp, 13 predicted proteins | sample 4562384metaG_FD_185976 | JGI IMG/M metagenome (GOLD analysis project Ga0256837, IMG submission 185976) | Hydrothermal vent microbial communities from Guaymas Basin, Mexico - 4561-384 | ecosystem: Environmental > Aquatic > Marine > Hydrothermal vents | place: Mexico: Guaymas Basin | collected... | reverse complement strand
ATAGATGTTAAAAAAACTGGTGATGTTTATAATGTTTACTTAAATGGTGGACGAGTAGATACTGGCATCAATGCACTAGAGTGGGCAAAAGAGGTAGTTGATCGTGGTGCAGGTGAGATACTTCTAACTTCTATGGATGCAGATGGTACAAAAGCTGGTTTTGAACTTAATATAACTGAGCAGATAAGCAAAGCTGTAAATGTACCAGTTATAGCATCAGGTGGAGCAGGAACTATGGCACACATAAAAGAAGCATTTGATTGTGGTGCTGATGCTGCTCTTGCTGCTAGCATCTTTCACTATAAAGAGATAGATATAATGGACTTAAAACACTACCTTCATAACAACAACATACCAGTTAGGTTATAGATGATAATCTGTGCAGGAAATAACGAATCGTTTGATTTTGCTACACCTATGGGTGTAGGACTTATAGAGATGAGTATGAACCTAACTAGACTTTGTTTGTTTGACAAACCAGAATTCTTACTTTTTGTTGGTAGTGCTGGAAGTTATGGGGATGCAAAAATATTTGACATTATAGAATCTAAAACAGCATCAAACATTGAGTTAGCATTTTTAAGTAACGATGCTTACACACCTCTTGAAAATGTCATCTCTACAAATAGAGAGAAAAAGAAAGAGGTTATAGTTAACTCATCTAACTATATATCAACCAATGAAGAGTTAACAAGAAAATTCTTAAACTTTGGAATTGGGATTGAGAACATGGAATTTTTTGCTGTCCTAAAAATAGCCCAAGAGTTTGATATACCAACTGGTGGAGTTTTTTGTATAACAAATTATACTAATAAAGAAGCCCATAATGATTTTATAAAAAACCATACAAAAGCTAAAGAGTTATTAGATAACTATATAAAAAAACAATTATAATGGAGTCTCAACCAAAAATGGATATATTTAATGATGACCTTCATATCTTGACTCTTAGTGAAGATGGCTCTTATACAGCTTACTCAAAAGAGTATGATGAACATTATCACTCTACTAAAGATGGGGCATTACATGAATCTCTTACTAAACATATAAATCCTGCTTTTAGTGTGAAAAAAAATCAAGATGAGATAAATATACTCGATATCTGTTTTGGTTTAGGTTTTAACACCTTAGCTACCCTACTTTTTCATAAACAAAACAACCTAAAATCAAAACTTAAAATCTACTCTCCAGAGTTAGATTCTCAACTTGTAAAATCACTTGTAAACTTTAGTTATCCAAAAGAGTTTGAACAGTTTAAAAATATCATAAAAAGCATAGTTAAAGATGGAGTTTATGAAGATGAATATTTTTATATAGAGATTTTTCTAGGTGATGCAAGAGAGTATATAAAAAGATTTGATGCTAAGTTTGATATAGTATATCAAGATGCATTTAGCCCAAGTACTAACCCTATACTTTGGACAAAAGAGTATTTTAGTGATATAGAAAGTTCTATGAAAGATGATGGAATTTTAACAACTTATTCAACTGCATTAAAAACTAGACTAGCCTTATATGAAAATGAATTTAAACTTTATCTTAACAAAGGTGAAGATTTTAGAACTGCTACAATAGCATCAAAAATAGAACTAAATAAGTTTGAGTTAGTAGATATGAAACATAAAATATCTTGTAATCCTGATGTTAAATCGTTAAGGGATTAGTTTATTTACTTATAACCTCTAAAAATTCCTCTCCAAACTGTTCATATTTCTTCTCTCCAACTCCATTTACTTCAAGCATTGAGGCTTTGTCATAAGGTTTGTCATTTGCTAGATGTTTTAGGGTTTTATCACTAAAGATTATGTATGCTGGTACATCCATCTCAGATGCCAATTCACTTCTTTTAGCTCTTAACTCTTCAAATAACTCCTCATCATACTCAAAGTCAGTTTTTTGTTTTACTTTTTTCTCTTTTACCGAGATTTGAAGTCTTGAAGCTTTTATGTTTACTATCTTTTTACTCTTTAGTATTAAAACAGCATCTTGTGTTAGCTGTAAAACACTAAAATCACCTAAAGTTAAGATATTTAACTCCATAAGTCTCTCAAGTATAACAAACCATTCTTTTTTACTTATATGAGTTCCGATGCCATATACTGAGAGTTTATCTGCCCCATTGGCTAAAATCTTTTGCTCTTTTGAGCCTCTTAATATATCTATGATGTAATTTTTACCAAAACTTTGGTTTGTTTTATAGATGGTGCTTAGAAGCATTTGAGCCTCTTTAGTTATATCTTGTTTTTTTGCATCACCATCTAAGCAATTATCGCATCTATCGCTACATGGGTCTAGGGTATCATTAAAATACTCAGCTAACTGTTTATGAAAACATATCTCACTTGTAGCAAACTTATAGATATTGTTGATTTTTGATAACTGATTTTCTTTATACTCAGAGTTTTGAACTTCATCTAAAAATCGTTTGTGTTGGGCAATATCTCCTGCATTAAAAAGTAGTAAAACTTCACTATCTTCCCCATCACGACCTGCTCGTCCTATCTCTTGGTAGTAGTTTTCTTGTGTTTTTGGTAGTGACATATGTACTACAAACCTTATATCGCTCTTATCTATACCCATACCAAAAGCGATAGTAGCTACCATAATGTTTACTTTGTCATTTACAAAATCTTTAAAATTCTCTTCTCTAGTTTTTTGAGATAGTCCTGCATGGTATGGTAATGCTTTATAGCCATTGTCATTTAGATACTCAGCTAATACTTCAACTTTTTTTCTACTACTTGCATATATGATGCCACTCTCATTTTCATGGCGAGATAAAAAGTCCTCTAGTTGAGCATAACCATTTTGAAGTCGTCTTTGTGCTGAGATAAAAATATTTTTACGAAAAATCTTACCTTTTAGTAAAACTGGATTTTCTAAGTTTAAGTTGTTTATGATGTCGTATTTTACATGTTCTGTACTTGTTGCAGTAAAAGCACAGATGCTAGTGTGTGGAAAATGCTTTTTTAAGTTACTCAAAGCCCTATAATCATCACGAAACTCATGCCCCCACTGAGAGATACAATGAGCCTCATCTATAACAAAAAAGTTTATATTTAGAGATTTTAAAAACTCTAAAGTCCATTCAGTGTTTAACCTCTCAGGTGAAAGATATAAAAACTTTAACTCTCCCCGTCTAGCTTTTTTTAACACCTCACTAACTTCCTCAGAACTTTGAGCAGAACTTATCATATCTGCACTAAGGTTTTGAGCCTTTAGAGATGCAACTTGGTCTTGCATAAGTGCAATAAGTGGAGAAACAACGATGCTAATACCATTTTTAAGTAGTGTTGGAAGTTGGTAAACAAGAGATTTTCCACCACCAGTTGGTAGTATCATAAGTAAATCTTGGTTATTTAAGATGGCATCAACACCCTCTTCTTGAAGTTCACGAAAAGAGTTATGACCAAATATATCTTTAAGTATTTTGTATTTTATATCTGACATTTACAATCTTTCATAATAATCTTCCAATCATATTCAAAATACTTATATATATAATCTTTATGATGTGGAATCGTACAGAGTGAACAATTTTGATGGATTTTATCACCATAGGTACTTTGTTTTCCATCTTTAGAATCAATATTACAAAAGCTATATTGTTGTTTATCTTCATACTTTTTTATGCCATTATCGTTAAAACGAAAGTTTGGACAAGCACAAAGATAACAGTTTAGTTCATCCATATCATGACATTTTTTATCTTTTGCATAAAGTGGACAAAAACTAACTTCATTTTTTACCATATTGTCATAGTCAAAATAATCTATAATTTGATCTTTTACAAAACCTTTTTTTAAAAGCTTATCTACTATATTTTTATGTTTTAAAGAGTGTTGTTCAAACCACTTTATATAACTCATCCATAGAATCCTTACTTATTTATAGATTAATTTTTAAGACCTATTAATGTTTGTAACATTTGATCTGATGTTGTAATAGTTTTACCATTTGCTTGGTAACCCCTCTGGATTATAATAAGCTGAGTCAATGCACGAGATAAATCCACATTTGATGCTTCAAGTGCAGATGATTGGATAAATCCACGACCAGAAGTAGCAGCTGTCCCGATGATAGGCTCACCTGAATTGGCTGTTTGGTTAAAAATATTCCCACCCTCAGTTGACAAACCACCATTATTGGTAAATTTTGCCATACTAACTTGTGCTAGTCCTAATGAACGACCATTTGAAAATGAACCAACTAAAGTACCACTTTGATCGATTCTAATTCCTATTAAATCCCCACCAGTATAACCATCTTGTGAAATTCCAGATGTTCCTGATGGATTATCAAAACTTGTCATACCATCAAATTTATTTGATGTACCAAAACTTAAACTTACCTGTTGGTTTGGTGCTGAACCATTGTTACCTGTAAAAGATATACTTGGTGGATTATATGTTGAGAGTGAACCATCATTGTTAAATCTTACAGTACCTTTTTTCTCACCTAATGGTGCAATTGTATCGATTTCTCCTGGTTCTGGTACTGTTATAGTCATAGCCCATGTTGAACCAGTTGCTGTATCTACTGCTGTTTTTCTAAACTCTGTTCTAAGAGTATGTTTAGAACCTAATGAATCAAATAGATCTATAGAACTAGCATGAGTAGCAGCATTAAAACCTTGAGAAAATGCTTTACCTGTTGTTCCAGCTGGAAGTACTGCATTCATAGAACTCATACTTCTAGTAAATCTTTCACTCTCCGTAATACCACCACCTGAAACACTATTTGCAGTAATACCTGTAATTTTTAAGTTAATATCATAATCATAATCATCTGAACCACCAGGATTGGTAATTTGAAATTTTCCCTCTTTTGTTACACTTATCTCTATATTGTTTTCATCAGCTATATTATCTCCATCTTTATCCCCAACATGTCTAGCTTCTTTTTCTAGTGCATATCTAAGATCGGATATCGTTGTAAATTTTTTATTTGCACCTGCTGCATCAGCAGTTCCTGATGGATCATACTGATACATATATGCACTTGTTGCATCTGGTTTAGTATCATCATTATCTGCTGTATCATCATCATCATCATGAATACCACTATTATTGTTCCCAACCGAATCTATTCTAATATTATGAGATGCTAAATTATTTCCATTTGTATTTGTTAAAATTATTTTATGATTTGATTGATCATAAGTTGCTTCTATACCTGTCGTAGAGGTCTTTGCATTTATAGCTGATGTATATCTTGCACCATTTTCATCTTGTGTTTCATTACCATCTGAATCAGTTGTTTGGATTCTAACTAAATCACCATTATCCAATTTAAAAGTTATATCTAATTCTGTTGCATTTCCACCACTTGCACTAACTTCATCTGTTGCAGTAACCTGTGCAGCTCTAAAAGAAGCCCAAATACCTTGATCTTTTTGTAAAGCAAAACCCTCACCAGATTCATTAAACATTACACCCATATCACCAGATGGTATTGGATTACCATTACCATCTATAGCATCACCTGTAAATACAGGTGGTGTTTGTTTACTTGGTGGTGTTCCACTTTTTACCTCATAAGCTGATGAAAAGCTTTGAACTATATTTCCAGAGTTTAGGTTAGCTTTTATCACAACTTCACTTGTTGGATTAGCAGGTGTTGTAAGTCCTGGTGCTATGTTGATATTTTCAACTGGAGCAGTAGAATCAACTTTACCAGTTTCAGGGTCTCTTACCCAACCCTGTGCTATAAAACCATTATTATCTACAAAGTTTCCAGCTGCATCAAATTTAAAATCACCCGAACGAGTATATTTATAAGTATTTCCACCATCTGGTGATACTATAAAAAAACCATCACCTTGTATAGCCATATCTGTATTTTTATCTGAATTTTGAACTGAACCTTGTGAAAATACACGAGTCATAGAACTGATGGTAGAACCAAGTCCAACTTGAACCGGATTTTTACCACCCAATGCACCTTGAGGAGCAGTCGCTATCGCTTTTGTTTGAGCTAAAAGGTCTGAAAAGTTTGCACGAGAATATTTATAACCTACTGTATTAACATTTGCTATATTATTTGATTCTACATCCATCGCAACTTGATGAGACTGTAGTCCGGCTACACCAGAGAAAAGTGATTTTAACATAATAAATCCTTTTTTTTTACTTCTTAAAAAGTAAATTTATTGGTTGATTATAGCATTAATTGTTCCAAATTTTAGATTTAGGCATCCATTTGAAGTGCTTTTTGCATCATCTGATCGGCTGTAGTTATACATTTGGAGTTTGCATCAAATGCTCTTTGCATAATGATAAGGTCAGTAAGCCCCACTTCCATCCTTACATTTGCATTTTCAAGTTGATAGTTTGCAATATTTGTACCTATGACATTTTTACCATCTGCATCTTGAAAAAACATAGCTTTACCACTATTTGATGATTCTCTAAATTTTGTACCAGTTATTCTATCTAACCCTTGATCATCTTGAAAATGATAAACTGCAATTTTACCCACACTTGTTTGGACACCATTTGTAAAGGTAGCTATAACTTCTGCATTTTTATTTATCTCATACCCTCTTAAATCACCACCTATAATTCCATTTGCCATACTTGAAGATGTTATATCGGCATTTGCGATTGATACAATACCGTCATAACCACTTCCCAAATCTATAATAACATCTGAACCTCTGTTGTCTATGGTTGTAAATGGGTTGTTTTTAAGTGAGCCATCTGCATTAAACTCAACAACTTTATCTATACTACTATATACATCTTTGCCATCTAGTGACTGAACAGTTGCTGTCGCATTCCATTGGGTACCTGGTGGTGTTTGATTTTCTACTTTTGTAAATTTTATCTGTAAGTGGTTTCTATTGCCATCGGCATCTATAACACCTGCTCCAATTGTTCTGACTTCATCATCAGTACCAATATTACCTATCATTCTTGCTGTAGTTGTTGGTTCAGGTGGATAAACTAAATCTTTTGGAAAAGAGAGAGGTTCTTGTGATTCAACATCAGCCAATGGTACTTCTGCTAATTTTTCTGTTATCTTTCCATCTGTGATATTAGTTCCCATAGTTCCTAAAACATGGGAACCATCAGGTAAAACAAGATCACTATTTGCATCAAAAGTAAAATTCCCAGCTCTTGTATATAGAGGGGCGCTGTCTTTATTGTCTTGAACAGCAAACCAACCATCACCATAGATAGCCAAATCTGTACTCTTGTCTGTTAGAAGGATATTTCCTTGTTCTTGTGTCATAGCTATAGTATTTACCCTAGCACCTAGACCCATATCTTCTCTATTATGTGTCATATTACCATGTGTGGTGCTTAGAGTTTTTTCAAACAAAGATGCGAATTCAGCTGTGTTTCCACGGAAACCAACTGTATTTATGTTTGCTAAATTATTAGCTGTTACATCTATAGCTGTTTGATAACTTTTAATACCAGATATACCTGTATGGAAGCCTTGAGTCATCATAATAAAGCCTTTTAATAAACTTCTTTTACACTATCAAGAGAAACATAGTTTGAACCAAGTTTTAACATAGTTTTACCCTCATCAAATCTTACAGATTCTATAGGGTATGCGCCTAATCTTGTCTCTTTTGATTCACCTGCACTATTTGAATACTTAGCATTAACATGAAATACTCCATCATCTACTGTATTCCCTCCACCATCGGTACCATCCCATGTAAATTGATACACTCCAGATGGGTTTGTTCCAACATCTATAGTTTTCATAACCTGCCCATTTCCATCTGTTATATCAATACTACCTTGATTTACATCATCTGGAAAATAGATTTCAAATGTTGTTGAGCTATTTTTCTCATGTCTTATAGAATCACTACCTATATCAGCTGTTTTTCCAATAGCAGCTATAGTTGAAAACTGTTGTGATGAGCCTAATGATTTTGATAAATCTTCTAGTGCTTTGTTAGTATTTTCAGCAGATTCAAGTGTTGCAAGTTGAGAAGTTTGGGATAGTATTTTTTCACTATCCATAGGCTCAGTTGGATCTTGATGTTGCATCTCAGCCAACATAAGAGTCATAAAATCATCTTTACCTAATTTAGTTTTATCTTTTGTTGTTGATGATTTGTCTTTATACTCTCCATATACCGAACTATCTTGTCCTACAGAATTAATTGCCATTTCATATCCTTTATGCGTAGCTTGGAACTACAATCTCTAAAGAGCTTAAAATCTCTTCATTTTGTTCTTCGTTATCAAAATAATTATACTCTCTTTGAGCTTGTCTTTGCTCATTTTGATTATTTTGTTGTCCTGATGAACTTTGTTGTTCACTTTGAGAGTTGTTATTAAAATTTAATGTAGCATTATTTATTCCATTATTATTTAACTGTGTCCTAAGTTCATTTACATTCATAGCTAATGTATTTATAGCTGTATTATTTGAACTTAAGTTTACTACTAAATTTTTACCTCTTTGAATAACTGTTAAATCAACTTCACCTAATTTCTGTGGGTTTAATTGTACTTTTATTCTAGTAAATGGTGATTTATAATCATCTATAGCTTGTTTAACATCTTGTGAAAGGTATTTTACCATCTGTTTAGCTTCATTTAGTTTTAATTCTAAAGAGTCTGCTTTATGTGTAGTTATTAGGCTTTCAGTTTTAGAGTTTGATTCACTTGGTTCTATATGTAGTAATGATTCAAGACCTTTTGTCATTTCACTTTTCATCTCTGGAGCAATAACTTTAGCAGATGCTACTGATATATCAGGATTTAAGCTAACTGTTTTTTTCTCCACTTTATCTCCACTAAGGAGCATTCTTAGAGTTTCATCAGCTTTATTTGTTGTTGTTGTTTTTTTTTCCACTTTAAACTCTTTTGTTTCACGAGCTTGTATTAATTCAGCAGTTGAAAATTCTTTTTTATTAACAAATTTTTCTTGAAAAATTGGTTGTGTTAATATATCTTTTGGAAGTTTTATTTGTTCTTCAGTAGTTTTAATATTATTTATATTATTTTGTATTTTTTTAGTTTTCACATTTAAATTTAAAGGAGTTTTTATATCTTTTTTAGTAACAGGCTCAAGTATATTTAAACTTTGTTTAGGTTTTATCTCTTTAGATTGAATCTCTTCAATAGTGATTTTTGACAAATCAACATTAAGTTTTTTAGCAACAGATACTAAACCTTTCAATGTTTTAGGAAGTTCTTTAATTTCAGATTTTTTGAAAGCTTCTGTTTGTGTAATTTTTGATTTTAAGTATTGTTTAGCTTCAATAATCAGACTTTTAACCTCTTTAACGGTTAATTTGTCTGAAATTGATTCCATAACTTTTGGATTAATCTCTAAATCTTTAGTTTTTAAATCTTTATCATCATTTTTTAGCAAGGAGAGTAAAGCATCATTTTTTGATAAAGATTTTTCATCTTCTTTAATAACTAATTTTTCATCTTCAGTATTTAAGATTAATATACCATCCTCAATCTCTTTTGATTCACCTTTAAGTTTTATACCTTTTAAAAGTTCTGAAAAAGATAAAGTTGATTCGGACTCATCTTTACTAGTAGATAGTAAAGATGATGAAGATTTTACCTCTGTTTTTGAGGTAGTTGAATTGTCTAAAGAGATCATCTTATGCTCCTATATATCCATCTTTTATAAAGATGGATTTTTTATTATAGTAGCATTTATTATTCCAAGTTTAGTTTAATTAATTAGTGTTTGTGACCTGGTTTGAAGTACCCATCTAAATCTGAACAGTTACCACTTGATGCATGACAAGGACACTCTTCAGTTGAACAACCATCAGTTACTATGTTAATAGTTCTAACAGGGATGATAGGCTCAACTACTGGTGCTGGGCAAGATTCAAATAATCTACAGTCACTTGAGTGAAAAACAACTCTTGAAGAAGCTATAACTCTTCCATTTGCATTATCAATAATTCTTGAGTTGATGATAACACCCTCTTCAATCTTAGAATAAGTTCCAACTAAAACATAAGAGTTTTCGATAGGAGAGTTTAACTTTTTAACATTTCTTGATAAAAAGAATTCACCATCAGCATTTATAGATAATGCTTTTTGACCTCTAAAGTCCATAACATTTACGCCTCTTTTATTTAACTCATTAAAGAAACTCTCACCCATAACTCTACCAAAGTGAGTAGTTTTGTTTAATTTATGTAAATCAACAAAAGAAGTGATAGCAACTGCGCCAATATCTTTATGCTTCATAGTAGCTAAAAGTTGTTGAGCGATTTTATCTACAGTATCAGCGATATTAGTAGTAGTAGCAACATTGATACTATAGCTATTTACTCTTTGATTTACACCTTCAACATCTACCATATCGATAGTACGATCATACTGGTGAATCTGACTAACAGGTTTCATTGCTGGTGTACATCCCTGACTTAAAAGAGCAACTGCTGCCATAACAGATAATAATCCTAATTTTTTCATCTTCAATCCTTTGAATTTTAATATAACACTATTATGACCTATCGATGTAACATCTATGTAACATTTACCCCTTTTGACCAAATATATCTAAAAGTAGTTACACTTTGTTTACTTTTTAAATCAATTTTTATTTTATACTTATCACAAATCGATTTTATTATATATAAACCTAAACCATAACCATCTTTATCTTTGGATTCTCTATAACCCTTATCGAACAGTTTTAAATGTTCTTTTATCTCTTTACCACTTGATTCAAAGGTAAGTATGATGTTATCTGCATCTTTTTTTAGAGAGATATTTATATTTGTATTTTGATTGCTATATTTTATGGCATTTGAGATATTGTTATCGACTAATCTTTCAAATTCTGTATTATTTATAGTTATAAAGATACCATCTTCAATATCAGTTAAAATCTTTTTTTCATTTGCTACAGCTATCTGCTTAAAAAAATTTGTTCTATCTTCTAGAACTGTAGATATATTAATCTTGTTTTGTTTATATTTAACATCATCTTTCATACTTAAGTATACTAACTCTTCAGAATTTAGATTTAACATATCTACTGATGCCTTGATTTGGTCTATATAATCTTGATGCTTTTTATCAACATCGCTCATCTCAAGCAATTCTAAATTCATCACAATAGCACTAAGAGGTGTTTTAAGCTGATGGATGCTACTTAGTATAAAATCTTTGTTATCCCTTTTTAGTTGTTTATTTTTAGCCTCTATCTCTAACTGCATCTTTCTTAATCCATCATATACCTGAGAGACTTTTTCAAATTCAAAGTTATTATATAACTGTTTTATATCTATAGCATCTTTATTTTTCATCTGTTTTATTAGGTAGTCAAATGGCTTTGAGATTCTGTTTCTTATGTAGATGATATTTAGGATTGCTATAAAGACAATAGCCACTATAATCAAGATTAAATCAGTTTCACTTTGTATCAAATCTTACCTCCAAAACTTCTCCATCTCTTATAATAGAGATTGTTTTATTTTTATCAAATATAATCCCTTCAAATAACTTAATATTCTTATTGCTTATAGTGATAGAAAAACTCATATCATCTAAAACAAACTTTTTATCCATCATTTCTTGAAGTTGTGAAACTGGTAGATATGGTGCATAATCTAACTCTTGTAATATCTGATGATGTATATTATACATAATAGTCTTTTTATATCTCTCTTTAACTACTACTTTTGTTTTTATTTTTAAACTTTTTTGACAATCTTGATTTAGCACTTTTTTGATAATAATAGGTTGTTTTAGGTGTTGAGCATCTTTTTTATATTTTTGTATTTTATCTTCTAGTATTTGTATCTTAGTTTGTGCATCTTTTTTGATTTGATTTAACACTTTTGAGTGTTTTTCTAACTGCTCTTTAGACTTTTTTTGATAATAATCTTTTGTATAATACAACATAGTAGATATAGTTATAAGTAGTGCAGAGATTAAAATAACTTTAAAGTATAGTCTATTTATAATCTTCATAGATGCTATACCCCAATCCTATCTCTGTTTTTATAAAATCGTATTTAAGTTTTCTTCTTAAACCATTTACTAGCTGTCTTAGGGGATAACTATCTTTTATCTCACCCTCCCAAATATACATCTCAAACTCTTCAGTAGTAACTTTTTTATGATTGTTTCTAAAAAGAAGTGTTAAAAATCTTAACTCTTTTTTTCTTAGTTCTACAAGTTGGTTATCAATATATAACATTCCTAATTCTAGGTCAAACTTAATATCATTTTTTAAAGATACTATTTTTTCCTCTTTAAAATAATTTTCTAAAAGTTTATTTAAACGGATATCTAACTCTTTTAGATTAAATGGTTTTTTTATATAATCACTACATCCAAAATCATAAGCATTTTCAAAATCATTAATATCAACAGATGCTGTAATCATAATAATTGGAACATTTTTATCTACATTTCTTATCTGCTTAACTAGCTCTAAACCATTTATATTTGGTAGATTAATATCTATCACATAAACATCTTTAAGGTTTTGTAAATTGATGTTGTCAAATGCATCTTCACCATCACTATAGTGGTATACATCATATGATTTTAGTTTAAAAAATGTCATCAATGCTTTTGATAATGCAAAATTATCTTCTGCTAAAAATACCCTCATAACCTAGATAGTCCTTAATTTAATCCACTATTATAGTGGTTCTTTCATATATTCTTAATAAAAAACTGCTAAAATGATTTTAAATTTTTTAGGAAGTAATTAAATGAAAAATCTTTTTTTAGCCGTACTCTTTAACTCTTTTATATTTATCTCTTTAGTAAACGGAGAAAGTTTAGGTTACTATAACGACTCGATGCAAAACAATGTTTCTAAACATCTAAAAGATATAGCACATCATATAGCTAAACAACTAGATAAAAGTAAAAATAGCGACTATATCAAAACAAGAACTCTTGCTATACTATCTATAGTTGATATTGAAGACTATAAAAGAACTTCTGATTTGGGTAAAAGGATTAGTGAAAATCTAATTTATGAGATGCAAATTTCTGGTTATAAAGTTCTTGATTATAAGGCTACAAACTCTATAACTATAGATGATAAAGGTGAATACCTTTTCTCTCGTGCTATAAAAGACCTAAAAAAACAAAGAAAAGTAACTTATGCACTCTCAGGAACATATACAAGGTATAGAGATAGTTTGTCCATAAATTGTAGAATCATAGACATCACTACAAGCATCGTAGTAGCTACTGCTAATCTTTCTATCCCAAAAAATATTTTAAGAAAAATAGATAAAAAGAAAAGTAGAAATGACTGGTATAACGAAGTTATAAGATACTAACTAGATTTAAGAGGTTATGCAAGAAGCCTAAGGGTTGGTTAATCCCATAGACTGCAATCTATTTAAAAGCTAATACTAGGTAGCATATAGCTATAATTATATAGATTACGGAATGTATATCCATTTGAAGCATTGGATTTACCTTATGATTATCTAACCCACATAACCCAACCATAAAACCAAAAAAAAAGCCCTACCACTCCAAAGGAGTGATAGAGCATAATCGTAAGTACCAATGCTTCAAAAAAGACTTACATCACCATCCACCACAGACAGTTGGTAAAATTATAGCACAAGTTTTTGAAAGTTTTGATAGGTTTACACTCTCATAAAATTAGAAAAACTTCAATAGACTTCTTACATAACCTATGAAATTGAAAATATTACTCAGAGTGCATTAATTTTTTTAAGACAAGATTGAGTAATAGCCGTAGCTATTGCGATAGCTTTTCTTAAAAAAAGTGATGTGCTAAGGGTGATAGTTTCTTTTCACTAGGTTATGCAAGAGGTCTAATAAACTATAAGATACTAAACTCTTTCATAACATCTCTTGAACCAAATGGACTTCCACTAACTTCTTCCCCATCGTAAGAGAGTGTGTAAGTTCCATCAGCATCAGTTTTACAATAAGTTAAAATCGCTTTTGTAGCTATCTCTTTATCTGCATCCGATGCACTCTTACTCAAAAGCGAATGAGGTCCAGGTAAGCCAACAGTTTTTATATGATAATACTTATCATTTTCTATCTCTTGAAGATGCTGGTTTTCATCTTTATCTCGACCTATTACAAGTTTTGCTCCATCTGTTAAACGAAAATGGCGACCAAACTTCATAACTGGTATATCTTTTACCTCAAACTTATCATGCTTTATAAAGTCAAACATCTTTTTACCAAAATTTTCATCTGTTAAAAGGCATCCACCACCAGGAGATTCAAAGTTTTCTAACCCTATCTCTTTTACCATCTCTAGCTGTCTATCACGGCTTCTTCCCGTAATACCCTCTAGTTTATCTCTATCTACCCAACCCTTTTCCTCTGCTATAGTTGGTGCTAACATTTTTGCAGACATTGGACGAAGTAAAAT
>Ga0256837_1001773_pt1 | contig 14359 bp, 16 predicted proteins | sample 4562384metaG_FD_185976 | JGI IMG/M metagenome (GOLD analysis project Ga0256837, IMG submission 185976) | Hydrothermal vent microbial communities from Guaymas Basin, Mexico - 4561-384 | ecosystem: Environmental > Aquatic > Marine > Hydrothermal vents | place: Mexico: Guaymas Basin | collected... | reverse complement strand
CTGCTCTCCTGGAGGTCGCAATCCCCTTAAATCGGGTCATCAGTTAAACCTGTTGTTGAGGAGTTGAAATTCTGGAAAAAGAAAGGTCGCAATCCCCTTAAATCGGGTCATCAGTTAAACCTCAATTTGACTGATCCGTACGAATGGAGGAATGCACGTCGCAATCCCCTTAAATCGGGTCATCAGTTAAACCCTTCGGATTTTCGGTGTTTTTTTAACTTTTTAAAGCTTAAAGTTTGCTTAAGCGACTTTTAGTAAAACTCCTAAAAATACCAATATTTCGGACTTTCAAAGAACTTTTTAACTTTCCACAAATTTTAACAAAAAACGACTTTTTTTGCAAATTTTCAAAATTTTGTGGAAAAATTGATTAATTTTAAAACCGACGCCTTTTGACGCTCAAATTAGGAATACTTTCAAAAAGTTTTAAAGGATTTGCTATGAGAGATTATAACATAATTCTTTCTTATAAAAAAGAGGTTAATATGATGTCAAAAGTTGTAAAAAGCAAAAAAATTTATTCAAGAAAAGTAAAACATAAAAAGGCATATTATGAAAAAAAATCTGTATGTTAATGAAGGGGAGATTAAAAGAGAGGGAAATGTTTTAAAAATAAATGGAAGAAAAATTCCTTTAGGTATGATTGATAATCTGTTTGTGTTTGATAAAGTAAAAATAAGTATTAGTGCAAGGAATTTGCTTTTAAAAAATAAAAGAAGTATTGTTTTTATGAATAAAAAGTATGAACTTTTAGGAGTTTTGCTGCCGGAGCTTTTGAAAAGCGATATGAGAAGGAGAATTTGGCAGTGGGAAAACAGAAATAATATTCAGTATGCAAAAGTGATAGTTTTGAAAAAAATTGAAGCTATTGAAGAGGTTGCTAAATTAGAGCTTGATATGCTAAAGGCAAAATTAAAAACAGCGGTTAGTTTAAATGAGATATTAGGGATTGAGGGAAATGCTAGCAGGGTTATGTTTGAAATGTTTAAAAAAAATCTTAGAAAAAAAGGAATAAATGAATTTGAAAAAAGGGCTTACAATCCTCCGCCTGACAGGATAAACGGACTTTTAGGGTTTTTATATACGCTTTATTATTCATATGTGTTTAGTGAAATAGTTATGGTTGGATTTGACCCTTTTATCGGATTTTTACATCAAAAAAGGGGAACTCACGCGGTGTTTGCAAGTGATGTTATGGAAGAGGCAAGAGTATATCTTACATTTTTAAGCCTTGATATATTAGAAAAAGTATATGAAAATGGTTTTGATGGATTGTATCTGAAAAAAGAAGCAAGAAAAGAAGTTTTAAGGGATTTCGACAGGTTTATTTTGAATTATGAAAACTCAATATTAAAAAAATTTAAGGAGAGTTTATGTTAGTTTTTGTTACTCATCCTAAATTTTTTGATAAAAAATTTCTTTATAGAAAAAATGTGGATTTAGTTTATATTTTTAATTCAAAAAAACTTTTTAATGAACTTAGTGAAAAATATAAGTGTGTAAATATAGGAAGTAGCGGCAAGATTAAAGATGAAAATTTTTTTCCGGCACCTGTAAAATATAAACCGGTTACAAAAGAAAAATTTTTAGATTTAAAAATTGGAATTTATGCTTATTTTAAGAAGAAACGTCATAAAATGATGAGAAGGCATTATGTGATGTTAAGGGGTTGGAGAGATAACGAATTTGAAATATTAAAGTCTTTTGCGAAAAAAGCTTTAAAAAATAGAAAAGAGAATGAGGCTTTTGCTATGGTTGATAATGCCATTCAAAGAAGTGTAGTTGATATTTTAGAACTCGAAAGAGGGAAAGAATATGTAGAAGAGTTTTCAAAATTTATAATTTATCTGAATAATTATGCCCACTCTTTTTATAGAAGCTATATTTATTCGTTAGGTTTTAAAAGAGGTGAGGAAATTTTTGGAGATGTTTTTAGATACAGTTATTTTGACAAAGTAATGCTTTATTACAGATTTTGGAAAAGAGATATTTATAATGGAAAATTTCATTTTAATTATTTAAAGGTTTTAAGTAGGGTTTTTATAGAAGATATCCATAAAAATAATATTAAGAATTACATAGTAAAAAATATAAAATACTACAAGGAGAACGAATGGTTGTAATTGCATATGATATAAAAGATGAAAAAAGACTTATGAAAGTTGCTAAATATCTGGAAAGTCTTGGTATAAGAGCTCAAAAAAGTGTATTTGAAGCTGATATTGGAATCAGAAAAGCAAAAAATATTTTAGAAGGAATTAGGGAAATTATTAATGAGAGTGAAGATAAATGTTTTTTGTTTAATGTTCTTAAAAAAGAGGATATAAAAGCTTCAACTTCTATTGAAAGGATATTTTAAATGAGAATTGTAGTAGCATATGATATAAAAAATGATAAAAACAGAAATCATTTAGCAAAAGAGCTTTTGGTATTTGGAATACGTACTCAAAAAAGTCTGTTTGAATGTGAAGTGAGTGAAAAAGAGTTAAGTATTATAAAAAAGATTTTAAAAAAGTATAGTGAAAGCGATGATTATGTTACAATTTACAACATAAAAGGTGAAGTTTTAAGAATAGGGGATATTGAGTATTTGGAAATAGATGATTTAGTACTTTAAAGGAGCCAGGATGAGTGTTGAAGATAAAGTAAAAGGATTTGAGAAAAATTACTCTGAAGAGAGTTTTTGGGATAAGATAAAAAACAGTTTTAAAAAAGCAGGTTGTGAGGTTATCGAAAAAGCTTTAGTGCTTTATTACGTCGCTGAGGACCCTGATACCCCAATGAATGTAAAAGCGTTGATTTATGGGGCTTTGGGGTATTTTATATCGCCTGTTGATGCAATTCCGGATATTACACCTGTTGTTGGATATAGCGATGATTTAAGTGCATTAGCGGGAGTGATTTTTCTTCTTGCGACTTCTATAAAAAAAGAGCATAAACAAAAAGCAAAAGAAAAACTAAAAGAGTGGTGTTAATGAAGATACTTCATACAAGCGATTTGCATATAGGTCATAGTATAGGTGGGTTTGATAGATATGATGAGTTTAAGATGTTTTTTGAGTGGTTGTTAGAGGTTATAAAAAAAGAGAAAATGGATATTTTGATAATAAGTGGAGATATTTTTGATGTTTATTTTCCTTCAAATGAAGCTGTGGCTTTGTATTATGATTTTTTGGTTAAACTTAGAGGAGTTTTAAAAAAAGTGATAATAATAGGAGGCAATCACGACTCTCCTAAATACCTAAAAGCTCCAAAAGAGATACTTAAATTTTTGGATATTGTAGTAGTTAGTGGGGCTAATGACGATTTTAAAGAAGTGATTGAATTTGATGATTTTGAAATAGTTGCTGTTTCTTTTTTAAGAGAAGGGATTTTGAAAAAGTTTGATAGTGATATTGTAGAAGCTATTAAAAAAATTTATTCTCACAAAAGTGATAAAAAACTCATAACAACGGCTCATTTTACGGTGTATGGAAGTGAAGTTTCTTCTGAAAGGGACATTTACATAGGAAAAATAGAGAATGTGCCAAGCAGTGTGTTTGAGGGTTATGATTATGTGGCTCTTGGACATATTCATAAGCCACAGGAAATTAAAAAGGGAGTAATTTATAGTGGCTCTCCTTTGCAGCTTAGTTTTAATGAAAATTATCAAAAAAAGGTTGTTGTTTTAGATACGGATACAATGGAGTATAAGTTTGTAGATGTCCCGAAATTTAGAGAGTTTTATTCTTTAAAGGGTGGTTTTGAGTATATAAAAGAGGAGATTGGTAAAATAAAAAAAGATAGTTTTGTAGAGATTGAACTTGATGAGGTGGTATCGAGTGTTGAACTTGAGAAATTAAGAAAAAATGATTTAAAAATCGTAAAAATCAAAATGCCTTTTAAAGAGATTTTAAGAGATGAAGTCGAAATTAAGAGTATAACGCCTGTTGATTTTATAAAAGAGATTTTTAAAGATGATGAAGATTTAGATGAAATTTTGAAAATTGTAGATGAGATTAGGGGAGAGGATGAAAATTAAAAGGCTTTACTTAAAAAATATAAACTCTTTTTATGGGGAGTTTGAGATTGATTTTACGAAATTTGATAGGCTTTTTTTAATTTCAGGTCCTACGGGAGCTGGAAAAAGCACTATAATAGATGCTATATTAGCGGCTTTATACAATAAAACTCCAAGGCTTAAATTTTCAAAATATCTTCTTAACAAAAATGCGAAATCTGCTAAGATAGTTCTTGAATTTGAAGTTGATGGCGTAAATTATAGAATAAATTGGGATGCTAAGCTTATAAGAAAAGGTAAAGAAATTGAATTAAAAAGAACCCTTTATAAAGAGAATGAGCAGATTGCAGACAGTAAGTCGGTAAAAGATGAGATTTTAAAACTTATAAAACTTGATTTTAATCAATTTACAAAATCTGTGGTGTTAGCTCAAGGAGAGTTTGATGCTTTTTTAAGAGCTGATTCAAATGAAAAGATGAGTGTACTTGAGAGAATTTTAGATGTTAGAGAGTTTGAAAAGATTTCTATTAAGGTGTTTGAGAGGACAAAAGCTTTAAAAGAGGAAGCTTTTTATTTGCAAGATAAAATTGCAGGTATTTTGGTTTGTGATAAAGATATTAAAGCGTTAGAAAAAGAAGTTTTTTGTAAGTTTAACGAATTAAAAGAAGTTAATAAAGAGCTTGAAATAATAGAAAAAAATCTCTTTTTTTTAAAAGAAAAAAAGAACTTATCCTCTCAAAAAGAGAAACTTTTTAAGGAGATTGAAAGTTTAAAGAGTGAGATAAAAAAAATAGATTATGAAAAGATAAAAGGTGAGTTTTTTGTAAAGCAAAAAGAGTTTGAGAAGTTTAAAGAAGAGTTTTTAAAAAATATTAAAGAACTTGATAAAGAAATTTTAATAGAAAAAGAGTTAAATAATTTTAAAGAAAGAAAAGATGGAAAAAAAGATGAGCTAAATAGACTAAAAAAAGAGATTTTAAAGGAGAAAAAGGAGCTTGAGAGTTTAAAAGAGAAAAAATCTTATGTTGATAGTGAGCTTAAAAAAATAGAAAACTCTTTTTTTAAAGACAAAGCGTTAGAAAATTTTGATGAAGTAAATGTTATTTATAATGAAATTGTTTTTTTAAGAAATGAGTATATGACTTCAAAAGAGCTTATAAAAGAGTATCAAGATAAATCTTTTTTTTTAGAAGAGGAGATTGAACAACTAAAAAAGGAACTTGAAACTTTAAAAGAAGAGTTCGAGTATTTAGAAGCAAAAGCGTTGGTTTTAAGGTATGAAAGAGAAAGAGCTGTTTTAAAAGAGAATATGCCCTGTCCTCTTTGTGGAAGTTTAGAGCATCCTTTTGTAAAAAGTCCTCCTAATATTGAAAAAGATATAAAGCAAAAGTATGAAAAACTAAAAGGAGAGATAGAGTATAGAGAAAATTTGCTTAAAAATTTAGAAGATGAGCTTAGCAAATATAAGAACTTTTTTGAAAAAGAGTTTAAAAGTTTAGAAGATATTAAAAGTAAAGGCGAAAAATTATCTAAAAAACTCAAAACTTTTGGACTTAGTGAGGATGAGATAGAGTCTTTAAAAAAGAAGAAGGTAAAAAACGAAGAATTTGAGAAAAGAAAAAATGAGCTTTTTAATGTTTTAAGTGGAATCGTTTCTAAGATAGAAGAGAAAGAAAATTTTTTGAATTTAAAAAATAGACAAAAAGATAAGATTATAAAAGAGATAAAAGAGTATGAAGATAAAATTTCTAAAATTAAATTAAAATATAAATCCCCAAGCCTTAAAAAAGAGCTTCTTCAAAAAGAGTATAATAAAAAAGAAGAGGAGTTTTTTGATTTTAAAAATAGTTTTTTTGAGCTTGAAAAAAGGTATGTTTTTTTAAGTTCGACGATAAAAGAAAAAGAAAATTATCTTAAAGAAATAGAAAAGAAAATAAAAAATATTGTTGTAGATGAGGTTGATGAAACTGAAAAAGAGATGCTTTTAGAGAAAAAAGATAGTTTAAACAGAGAAATTGGGTATTTAAAAAAGGAGATTGAAGAGTTAAAAGAAGAGCTTAATTTAAAAAAAGAGCTTCAAAATAAATTAAAAAGTTTAAGCAAAACTTTAAAAATATATGAAAAATTAAATTCAAAAATAGGAAGCAGAGACGGAAAAGCTTTTAAAAAAATCGCTATTAACTATATGATAGATTCACTCCTTTTTATGGCAAACAAAGAACTTGAGAAATTAAGCGATGGTAGGTATATTTTGCAAAAATCAAAAGATTTGGAAAAACTTGATTTGTTTATTTTGGATACTTTTTATTCTACTCAAAGAGAAGTAAATACTTTAAGTGGAGGAGAAAAATTTTTGGTTTCTTTAGCGCTTTCTTTTGGGCTTAGCAATATGTTAAGAGATAGTATAAAAATTGAAAATATGTTTTTAGATGAAGGGTTTGGTAGTTTGGATGAAGAGAGTTTAAATAAAGCTCTTGAAGTTTTATTGAGTTCAAACAGAAATATAGGAATAATCTCTCACGTTGAAAAATTAAAAGATGAAATTGAACAACAGATTATAATTAGGAAAAAAACACGAGGAAAGAGTGAAATTAAAGTGTTTTACTAAATTTTTTTTGTTTCACTTTGTAGTTTTTTTTCCAATTTTTTAAAGTAAAATATTTCAATAGCCGCAAAAACTAAATATCCTCCTACAACTGCTGCAACGATTTCCATTTTTTAATCCTTTGTGTTATTTAAAAATAAATCGGATAATTAAGCATAAATTGAATAGCTTTTGTAAAATTTTTATAAAATTTTTGTAAAAAAAGGGAAAATTTGAAAAGAGTATATATTTTAAGGGGAGTTAGTGGAAGTGGTAAAAGCACATTTGTAAAAAAACTTCCAAAAGACAGGGTTGTTCATTCAACTGACAGTTTTTTTTATATAAACGGAAAATACAAGTTTGATTTTAAAAAGCTTGGGTTTTATCACAAAAAAAATCTTAAAAATTTTGAAGAGTCTTTAAAAAAGAAAAAAAGAGTTGTAGTTGTAGATAATACAAATATTTTGGCAAAAGATGCAAAGCCTTATATAAAAAAAGCAAAAGAGTATGGATATAAAGTAATTTTGGTGGATTTCAGACCAAAAGGAGCTTTATGGCATTATAAAAGAAATATTCATAATGTTCCTTTGGAGGTTATAAAAAAACAGATTAAAAATTACAAAAAAGAGAATATAAAAAAATTTAAAGTAGATAAGGTGATAAGAGTTATTTAAGCTCACCCCATCTTTTAGCAAAACTCATCTCTACTTTTAAAGGCACTTTCAATTTAAAGGCGTTTTCCATTATTTTTTTATATTCCTGAGCCTGATTTTCATTTTCTATTTCAAAAATCAGTTCATCGTGAATTTGAAGGACCATTTTTGAGTTTGGATATTTTTTTTTAATTTCTATCATTGCTTTTTTTATTATATCAGCCGCACTTCCTTGAAAAATCGTATTAACGGCTTCTCTTTCGTATGCTGCTATTAATCTTTGGTTTGCGTTTGTAAAATCAAAAAATCTTCTTCTTTTAAGTAATGTTTCTACATACCCTTTTTGTTTTGCTTCTTCTTTTGTTTTCTCAATAAAGTGTTTAACTGTTGGAAATGATTTAAAATATTTTTCAATAAATTCTCTTGCTTCTTTAAGAGATACATTTATGGTTTCACTCAGTTTTTTAGGTCCCATTCCGTAAATAAGACCAAAGTTAATCGATTTTGCAATACTTCTGCTAACTCCTATCAAATCAGCGGTTTTTTGGTGTATATCTTCGTTGTTTAAAAACGCTTTTATTAAATTTTCATCTTTGCTAAAGTGAGCAAGAAGTCTTAGTTCTATCTGAGAATAATCAAGACTTGCAAATAGTTTATCTGTTATAAATGCGTTTCTTATGTTTATTTCGGTTGAAGTTGGAATGTTTTGCAGGTTTGGGTTTTTGCTTGAGAGTCTGCCTGTGGCTGTTCCTGTTTGTAAAAAGTTTGTATAGATTTTATGGTTTTTATCTTTTTTTGCATACTCTTTTAGAGGAATTACATAAGTTGAGAGCAGTTTATCAATTTTTCTATACTCAAGCAGTTTTGGAATAATAGGGTGAGCCTCTTTTAAAGAGTTTAATACTTTTTCATCGGTTGAGTAGGCTGTTTTTGTTTTTTTCTTTGCAGGAAGTTTTAAGACTTCAAACAGAATATGACTTAGTTGTTTTGGAGATTTTATATTAAACTCTTCACCTGCTAAGTTATAAATTTCACTTGTTAAGTTTTTTAATTTATAAGAGAGTTCTTTTTGAAGTTTTTCAAGATACTCTATATCAACCTTTATTCCCTCTTTTTCCATATCTATTAAAATGTTTATAAAAGGCATTTCTATATTTTCAAAATCCCACTTTACCTCATCCCAAAGTTTGTCTTTTAATTTTTCGTAGAGTTTAAGCGTAATTATTGCGTCTTCTGCCGCGTATTTTGCGGCAGTTTTTATGTCAATATCTGCAAAGTTTTGGTTTTTTCCGACAATTTCTTTATATTTTATGTTTTGGTGATTAAGATATCTTTTTGCAAGATTATCAAGTCCAACATGTGAATCGGGGTCAAGCAGCCAAGCCATAATCATAGTATCTGCTAAGGGCGTTGGGGTTTTTAAGCCGTAGTTTCTTAGCATTTTAAAGTCAAACTTCAAATTATGTCCTATTACTTTTTTTTCAAGTATTTTCTCTATAGCTTTTAAGGCTATATTCTCGTCAATTTGCTTTTCTACCCCTAAATAAAAGTGGTTAATTGGTACATAATAAGCTCTATTTTTTTCAAAAGCAAAACTAAATCCCACGATTTTTGGATTTTCAAGGCTATCTGTTTCCGTATCAAATGCTACAACCTCATCTTTTATTTTATCAATCGTTTCAAAAAGTTCTTTTTCATTTTCTAAAATGACTGCTTCAAACTCTATCTGTTTTGTAGGTTCTTTTGTTTTTACAAAAAGCCCGTTTTTTTTAACTCTATCAAGTATTGAAGTAATATTAAGTTCTATAAGTTCATCCTCTACTTTTAAAACAGGGTTAATTTCTGGGTATTTAAACTCTTTTAAATCTACATCTTCAAAAAGGTCGGTTTTTAGTGTTACAAGTTCTCTGCTTAAAAAAGCGTTTTCTTTATTTTCTATTAATTTTTTTTGCAAAGCTCCTTTTATTTTGTCTATGTTTGCATAAATATTCTCAAGGGTGTGGTATTCATTTATCAGTTTTGCAGCCGTTTTTTCTCCAACGCCTCTGACTCCCGGGATATTGTCGCTTTTATCTCCTACAAGAGCTTGAAAATCTCTAAAATCTTTTGGATGCACTCCAAATTTTTCTATACATTCATTTACTCCTATTTCCTTTTTTTTCATAGGGTCGAAAATAACTATATTTTCATCAATTAACTGATACATATCTTTATCGTGACTTACTATTTTTACTTTTATTCCTTTTTTTGAAGCAGTTTTCGCAAGAGAAGCTATAATATCATCACTCTCAAACCCCGGCATTTTTATCATTTTAAAGCCCATTTTTTCAATTAGGTCTATAGCAATAGGAAGCTGTGTTTTTAAATCTTCTGGGGGTTCTTTTCTGTTGGCTTTATAATCTTTGAAAAGTTCTTTTCTAAAAGTGTCCTCTTTGCTATCAAGTGCAAAAGCTATATAATCAGTCTCAAAATCTTTTCCAAGAGAAGCTATAAAGTTCATAAATCCTGTAATCATTCCTGTTGGAACGCCTTTTTTGCTTTTTAGTTTTGCCCTCTCAAGTGCATAGTAGTTTCTAAACAGAAATCCAAATGTGTCAATAAGTGTTAGTATTGGCATTAAAAACCTTTTTTTGTAAAATGTTATCATATTTTAAAAGGAGAAGTTTTGAATGTAAAAAAGATTTTAAATTTAAAAACCCCCGTAAGCTTAGTTAGGTATATAGATGGAAAAATAGGAATTATTGATAAAAAAAACACATTTAGAATATTTTCAATAGATTTTGAATTAAAAGGTGGTTTTAAAATAAACCTGCCGGAGAATAATCCTCTTGAGAATAGTGTTGCCATTTCTCCTTACGGAAACTACTTAGCCATTGCCGTTAAAGGTAAAAACAAAACGACTGTCTGGAATATAAAAGAAAAAAAACTCCTTTACACTCTTGGCTGGCACAGAGGTGAGGTTTTGTCTTTAAATTTTGATTTTGACGAAAATTACCTTTTAAGCGGCGGAATGGATGGCAGGGCTTATCTTTGGTCTTTAGAATCTGGAAAAATGGTAATCTCTTTGCCTCCTCACCCTGATTATGTCCTCTCAGGTGCCTTTAGTAAAAATTCATTGTGGGTTGCAACGGGCAGTTTTGATAAAATGATTAATATTACAAACATCTCTTCTTTGAATATAAATTACAGAAAAAAAGCTCACAGAGGGGCTGTGACACAGATTAAGTTTTTAAAATCTCAAAGAATGGTCAGCGGTGATAAAACAGGTGAGCTTATTGTATGGGATTATCTAAAAGCCTCTGTAATGGCAAGGCTTAGAAATGTTGCTGATATGGTTATTGATTTTGATTTTGATGAAAATGAAGAATTTATGTTTGTAATTACAAGAGAGAAAAAAATCTATCTTTATGATTTAATAAATTATGAGCTTATTAGCGACTCATTTATAAAAATAGGAGAACTTCCAAGTTCTATTGCATATGTTGCTGAGAATTCTACCCTTTGGATAGGGACACTTGGAGGAAGTGTTTATATATTTGATATTTTTGAAGATGAAAAACTTTTAAATGAGGCTATTGAGAGAAAAGATTATGCAAAAGCGTATGAGCTGGCTAAACAAAATCCGTTCTTAAAAAGAAGCACTCTTTTTAAAAAGTTGGAAAACATATGGGATAAAACACTGACAACCGCTTATAAATTAATGGAAAAAGGTGCTTATAACAATGCAAAACAGATTTTAACCCCGTTTTTGTCGGTTCCTCAAAAAAGAAGTATTATTCAAAATATCTTAAACGACTTTGCTGAATTTGAAAAATTTAAAACAGCGGTAATTAACAGAAAATACCCTTTAGCTTACTCTTTAGTATCAAGATATCCTTCTTTTAAAGATACAATTTATTATAAAAAAATGGAAGAAGACTGGAAAAAGGTGTTTAACATGGCAAAAGAGCTTATAAAAATAAAAGGACAGGAAGATAAAGTCAGGCAAATTCTTATGCCGTTTCGAGGAGTCCCTCAAAAAACTCCTTTGATACAGGCTCTTTTTAATGATAAGCAGCTTTATGATTTAGTTAAAAGTTATCTTTTAGGAAAAAAGTTTGAAGAATTTTTTTCTTTACTTAACAGATATCCATTTTTATATGAAACTCCGGAATATGAACAGGCTTTAAAATTTGGGGAGAGAATAAAAAATGCGGCTTTAAGGGCTTTAAAAGAGGGGCGTTTTAAAGAGGCTATAAATTATGCGAATATTTTAAGACAGTTTCCAAAACAAAAAGAAGAGTCTGAAGAGATTATTAAAAAAGCAAAAATATACTCAGCTTTTTTAAATGCTTTAGCTAACAAAGAATATGACTTAGTAGAAAAAATGGTATTAGAGTATCCTTTTTTAGAAGAGAGTGAAGATTATGAAAAATTGCAAAGAAATATCTCTTCAAAATTTAAACAGGCTGAAAAATATTCTTCAAGCGGTAATGTAAAAGCTATAAAAAACCTTTTAAAAGGGCTTTCTTACAGCACGCTTTTTAAAAACAGGGTTCTTAATATTTTAAAAAGTGCTTATTTAAACCAGCTGCTTGAGGTTTTGATTGGCAAAGATGAATCAAAACTGAAAAAAGGTGTTAATAATTATATCTCTTATTTTGGAAAAGACAATGAAATAGAAGATATCATAAAAATGGCTAAAAAACTGGGAATAGAAATTAAGCCGGATTTGGAAAAATCAAGATTTGCGGAATTTGATTCTCTTCCTGATTTTATTTGGGAGGAGGTTTAAATCTTCTTTTTTATTAATATTAAGGTGATTTTTTATTGAGAGTTCTCTTTTGTTTATACCGTAGATTTTTAAACTGTTTTTATTGATGTTTTTTAGCATTGTATAGTCATAATATCCGATTAATGGGTTTTCTTTTGCAACAGCTTTTTTTAAAAGTAGTTTTTTTATCTCTTTTTCTGTTACAAGTGGTGTATCTATATTTATTACAAAAACTTTTTTATGTTTTTTTATAATTTCTTCAAGTGCAAAAACGGGGGCGTAAGTTTTTGATTTTTCTATAAAAAACGGGTATTTTTTAAATTTCTTTTTTTTCGCTACAAAATAGATGTTTTTAAATACTTTTTTACATAAACTGTATTGATGTTTGTAAAAAAGTTTTGCTTTGTCGCTTTTAAAGCGGCTTGATTTTCCACCGGCTAGGATAAAGCAGGGGATGTTACTTTTCATCTCTTTTAAATTCCCCGGACTTTCCGCCTGCTTTGTATTCAAGTTTTATATCTGTTATTTCCATTTCTCTGTCAATTGCCTTTGCCATATCGTAAATTGTCAAAAGTCCGACACTTACAGCCGTTAGGGCTTCCATTTCAATGCCTGTTTTAGAAGTTGTTTTTGCAGTGGCTGTTAGTTTAAATCCCTCTTCAGTTTCTTCAATATCAACATCAACCCCGTCAATTAATATATTATGGCACATCGGGATTAGTTCGCTTGTTTTTTTGCTCCCCATAATTGCCGCTATTATTGCGGTTTGAAGTACCGCTCCTTTTTTTGTTTTTTCTTCAAGAATGGCTTTTTTTGTAGATGGTTTCATTTTTATTCTTCCGCTTGCAGTTGCAATTCTTTTAGTAATTGCTTTATCACCTACATCAACCATTTTAGGATTGTGTTTTTCATTTATGTGAGTTAGTTTCATTTTACTCCTTTTTTTAAAATTATAACCATTTTTTTAGGTTAAAATGTAAAATGCTCCATAAAATGCTTCCTACAATAAAACCTATTATAAACGGAAGTTTTAAGTAATTTAATACAATCATTGTAATAATTAAAGAGATTATTAAGGCTAGTATATCTTTCATTTACACCTCTTGTGTTAGTTTTTAAAAATTATACTTTAATTTTGCTAAAATACATTCAAAAAGGAAGACAATGAAAAAGGTTGTTGCCGTTTTGTTTATTTTTTCGGTTTTGTTTGCAGACAGTGATATAAACAAAAAACTTGATTTGATTTTACAAAAAATCGAATCTTTAGAAAAAAGGGTAAAAGCCCAGGAAAATGAAATTAAGTTTTTAAAAGAAAAAATGAAAACTCAGGAAAGTAAAATTAAAACCCAAGAGATTGAGACAAAAAATCAGTTTGCTATAAAAAGCTGTGATAAGTTAAAGGTTGTTTCTTTAAAATACACTTATTTTGATGAAATCATCCCTTATTATTTTTTAGAAATAAAAATAAAAAACACTTATCCAAAAGAAGTGACTTTTATAAAAGGAACTCTTTATGCCGAAGATAAAGACAGGGTAAAAATTCTTGAGGATTTTATTGAAAGAAAAGTGGATATAAAACCCGGGAAAATTATTACTATTAAGAAAAAGCATCTTATAAACAATGAATTAGAAAATTATTTAAAAGATGAAAACCCTAAAAACCTTAACATCTATTTTGCCCCAACTAGAGTGGAGTTTAAAGACGGAAGCAAAATAGAGTGTTTTAACTAACACTTCACTTTAGAATTTAAAATTTTAAGTTCATCGCAGCTAAAGCCGGCTTTTAGTCTGGCTTTTACGTTTATATCTTTTTTCTTCCAGTCTTTAAAGAAATTATCAACTATCTCAAAATATGTGCTAATTGGGTCAAGATTTTTTCTTTTACATTCCCACTTAAACCATTTATCGCCTTTACTTACGTGAGGTATCTCTTCTTTTAGGATAATTTTAAGAGTTTCGATTACCTCTTTTGCAAAAGGGTCTTTTGATTTTTGAAGGCGGTTGATTATCTTTTCATTTGCATCAAGTCCGTTAGCTTCATACCATCTTGGAATTATTGCCATTCGGCTTAATAAATCCTGTGTTTTTAAAGAAGCTTCAAACAAAGAGTTATGCACGGGAAAGTCTCCGTATTTATAACCTGTTTTTTCAAGTAGCGAATTTATCATCTTAAAGTGTCTTATTTCATCTTCTGCAACTTCTAGCCAGTCGAAATAATACTCTTTTGGCAAATTTCTAAATCTGTAAGCTGCATCGAGTGCTAAATCAATTGCCGAGTATTCAATATGCACTATAGCGTGAAGTAACACCGCTTTTTTTTCAGGTGTATCAAACCCTCTTCTTCTTGGAACTTTTGCGGGAGGTACAAT
>Ga0256837_1001772_pt1 | contig 14363 bp, 15 predicted proteins | sample 4562384metaG_FD_185976 | JGI IMG/M metagenome (GOLD analysis project Ga0256837, IMG submission 185976) | Hydrothermal vent microbial communities from Guaymas Basin, Mexico - 4561-384 | ecosystem: Environmental > Aquatic > Marine > Hydrothermal vents | place: Mexico: Guaymas Basin | collected... | reverse complement strand
GTATATAGAATATATAAAATATTAATATCATAATATAAAACTTACTATCCATTAATAATATAGTTAAGTCATTATATAAAAAAGAACTTATTAATATAAATGTCATATATAAATAAAAAAATATAAATAATTTTATATTAGATAATTTTAAACTTATTAAAATATATATCAAAATAGCAATAGGTAATAAGATAAAAAAAAATTTAACATGTAAAATATATAGTGCTAAATAACTTATTAATACAAAAACTCCCATAAATTCTTTTTTATTTATTATCACTAACACCCCTTAAATATATAACTTGCCCAACATTCAAAACCAAATAAGCCATCAAAGTCGAAATAGCAGCAGCTATTATTCCATATTGAATTACATAAAAATTTAATATAAAATTCACACTAGAAGCAACTATGAATATCTTAGCATGTATATCTAATCTTTTTAATAAAATAAAGTACATACTCATAGCTGTCTGAAATACTGTTAAAAATATCCCAATGACTAGCAATATAAATGTTAAATAATAAGTTTCATTGTAGATAACACTTTCTTCTATAAAAATAGTAAATAGACTTTTTGGTAATGAAAGTACAATCATAAAGACAAATATATTTAAATATAAAAATCTAACTAAATAATTTTTTAGTAATTTTAACCCTTTTGTTTTATTTTCTTCATATTGTTTTAATATAATAGGGTTAACATATATACTATATATCATACCTAGAACTTGTGCAAATCCTGCAAAAGTAGCCAATATAGCATAGATAGCAACATCTTTAGTTCCAACATAATAATCTATAAAATATCTATCACTAAATGAAATACTCCAACTAAAAATAGATGAAAATATAATAGGATATGCATATAAAAAGTATTTCTTTTGATTTTTAAAATTAAACTCTATTTTAAAAGGATATTCTTTTAAATAAAATGAAATAATTATAAATGATAATGTATAACCTATAACTAAACCAATTAAAAAAGATTCTAAAGTTTGATATATAAAATACCATATAATAGGAAATATAAATTTTGCCATTCCTTCTATAAACTTAAGCACTAAGTATTTTTTTCTATCCATATTTAATAAAAACACTTGTTGATTTAATGAATAATTATTTGATATAGCAAAGTATATATATATCAATATATACACACTAACATTAAATCTATCTTCATAAAAAAGATATAGAAAATATATAAATAATATACTAATAATATTTACACCAATTAAATAAGTTCTAAATTCATTTATAAAGTTTACTTTTTCTGAATTATGATAAAATCTCATAAATGATTGAGATGGAATAGATAAAAATATTTGTGATAATGAAATAACAAATGTATTTAAGATTACAAAGTTCCCAAAATCACTTTTAGTAATATAATATGAAACATATCTAATATAAATTAATTGTAATATTATAGGTAATACAACAGTAAGAATCGTTATTCTAAAATCTTTATTTAACATTTATTATAGTCATACCTGTAATAATTAAATTTTCTAAACCAAATTTCTCTTTTAGCTTTTTGAATTCATCTTTATATTCCTTTTCAAAACTAATTGCTCTTTGTTCTAATATAACAGAATAATATATTTTATCAAATCCTACATCTTTTATTTTTTTTATATACTCCATTGGTTTTAGATATGAAAAAAGATTATTCCTTATCCATGTTCTACCATCATCTTCAGCATGGTCATATTCTCCAAAACCATCTAAATATTTGTTATAATCGTCTTTGCTTAATTTTATATGGTTATATCCATTAGCTAAGTTATTTCTTCCGGAAATATGATCCCCACCCCATGAATACCATAACGGCCCAAAATTAGCGTATAATATACCATTTTTATTTAAAACTCTATATAATTCAACCATAGCCTCATCAAATTTATTAATATGCTCAAAAACTGCATCAGAACCAATTATATCAATACTATTATTTTTAATCATACCCATATTTAATATATCTGTTTGAATAAATTCAATTTTAGTATCATATTGATTCTTAAAATATTCAATTCTCATATTCCATGCTTTTTGATAATTAAAATAGTCTATAGCAATAATCTTTTTTGGATTATATTTCAACCAACTTTCTAAATCTCTACCTGTTCCTATTCCGATAATCAATACAGTAGAACCTTTAATATTTTTATATTTATTTATTCTATTTCTATGGGTTTCATAATCGTTTCCTCTTTGGTCTGCAAAAATTCTATCTATCCCAAGTTTGTTTTTTAATTTATATCTTTTTTCAAGATTTATTTCTCTATATTTTGACAATATTGGATAAATATACTTTCTAAATGGTTTTTTAATTTTTTCTTTAACTGTCTCTTCTTTGATACAAAAATCTTTTGGTGTTTTATCTTCTTTATCTAAACTCATTTACTAGCCTTTATCATTTTTAAATTTTCTACTAACCTACTACCATAATCATCCCATGATAAGCCTTTCTTAACTGATTTTAGAGCATTGTTTTGCATTTGTTTTAATTGTATTGGATTATTATATAAATATAATATTTTTTCCTTAATAGCTTTTACATCTCTTATTGGAACTATATATCCATTATATCCTTCTTTTACAATATCTTTTGCACCAGTATTTTCTGATAATATTACTGGTAATCCACAAGCCATAGCTTGAGGGACTACCATTCCAAAACCATCTGATAAAGATGGTAAACAGAATATAGAACATTGTGAATAATATTTATACAATTCATTTTGAGGAAATGTACCCTTAAAATAAATATTATTAAAATTAATATTCATTTTTTTAAATACTTTTTCCATTTCTTTATTTGGGTATCCTCCACCTATCACCCACAATTCAGAATTATTTAAATTTAATTCATTAAAGGCCTTTAGTAAATAATGAATACCTTTTCTTAAATTGATACCACCAACAATTATTATTCTAAACATGTTATCATTCTTATCAATTTTTCTAAAATTAGATAAGTTTACACCATAATTATTTACAATCAGTTTATCTTCTGGATAGCCATACTTTAAAAATGTTTCTTTTGCATAATTACTACCAAGAAATATAAAATCAGCATTTTTAAACTCTTTAGCTTCTTTTTCAATGATCCATGATTTAATATTTGAATATTCTGATAAATCGAATTTTGAATTTTCTTCTATAAGAATTGATTTTTCATATTCTTGATAAGCACTTCCATGATCTGCGATAGAAATAATATTATTCTTTTTACAAAACTTTATGCCCTCCAGTCCAACAGATGATAAAAATATTATAATATCTGCATTTACATCAAGTATATTTACAACATTTTTAGAAAACTTATTATGTAATAATTCTATTAATTTATTATTTATTTTATTATTTTGTAAATAACTTATTCTCAAATAATTTAATAGACCAGTTAATGGTAATGAAATTACTTTTGAATCATTTATGTCAAAATACCTAGATCTATATTTAGGATAATTAGTGATTAACTTATATAATAAATCATGCTTATTTAATTCTTTGGCTTGATCATAAATATGAAATCTGTTGAAAGCAACAGTTATAACTTTCATATTTTACTTTCTTTTTCAATAATTTTATTTAAAGCTTCAAATGCACCTACACTAAAAGCAGCTTGTTCTAAAACCCAAGCATAAGAAAATCTAAAAGTATCTATTATTCTATTTTTAGATGAATACTTAGTTAGTTTAAAGTTTTTATATAACATAGGCAAAATAGTAACAGTTGATAATATAAATCTAATAAGCTTTAGGTATTCTCTATTTTTTATCTTAGAATAACTCCATTTATCTAAGAATCTTCTAATTTGAGGAGTACCTGAACCTCTTCCTTTTCGTATATACCAGTATTCTTCAAAAGATGCTGGTGCTATATGTGTTACTACTATATCTAAATCTACAATCTTTTTAGCCCCTATCTCTTCCAATTCTGTTCCAAACCTAGCATCTTCACCCGCAACAATAGGTACTATATGCCCTGATGGAAAAAGTGATGTTTTTAGTGCTACTTCTTTTCTAAGAGAAAAACCTTCAGTCCATTTCCATGTATCTACCCAATTTGTTTCATTTACTCTATATTTATGTGCACAATCAATATATCTAGCAAATAAATCATCAATATTTTCTACAGAAGAATCTACCATAACATAATCAGCACCTTTTTCATAATAAGGTAAAATTCTATTGATAAAATCTACTGGTAAATGAACATCTGCATTTAAGATTAATAATATCTCTCCTGTTGCTTCTTTTATACCAATATTTCTAGCTTCGCATCTACCTTGTCTAATTTTTGGTTTTATTAGTCTTACATTTTGATTTTCATACCTTTTTATAATATCAGGTGTACTATCTATAGAATCATCGATAATAAGAATATCAAAATTATTATAATTTAATACCAATAAACTTTTAATAGTATCTTCAATATCATTTTCTTCATTATATGTTGGTATAATAATTGTAAACTTTGGATTATATTTCATTTCACTTTTCCTCTTCTAATATATCAAAAAATGATTTGATTTGTCAAATATAAACATTTATATATTTACCTTTAAATCTTTGTAAGAATCTAATATTTTACTTTGAATAGCAGAATATTCTATCTCAAAATCTAATGGCTTATAAACAAGCTTACTCATATAAGATTCTGATTTTTTTAATATACTACCATTTTTATCTAACAATACAATATTTCTATGAGTATTATCATTAGGATAAATAATATATGTTAAACTTTTTAAACTAGAATCTTCTAGTATAAGATTGATATATTCTTGTGCTTCTTTATCTAACATATGTATAGAACTCACACCACTTCTTATCTCTAGTTCTAAATTTATATCTAATTTTGATAATTTATCTTTTAACTTCATTTTATTATTTCCTCATATCTCTTTTTCTCAAACATATTAAAAATCCCACCCTCTGTAGAGTTATAAACATTAAAACCAATTTGCTTACAATATTCACTAAAATATATCCAGTTTTTCAAACTTAAATGCATCATATATAAATCTTTTGTAATATCTTTTATAGTTTTTGTAGAATTTTCTGGATTTGTTCCGTAAAAATGACTATCCTCTTCAAGTATCTCATAACACAGACCATTTCCATCTTTACCTAAAAAATAAAAATCTTTTATACCAATATAGATACTACTCATAAAAGCAACTCCTGTAACTGCTGCACCATAAGTTAAGGTTGTTATATCTATGTTTCTTCTTTTGTGAAAAGGGGTAGTAAAAAGATCAGTTGCAACCCAATATATTTTAAATCTTTTATCTTTTATATAAGGCTGAAATTTATCAAGATAATACCATTTATAATTTAGTAAAAATATCACATTTGGATTCTTTGCTAAAATAGTATCTAAAAACTTTATATCCCACTCACCCGTAGCTAATTTTGGATCAACTATTATATGAAAAGTTGGTTTTATATAGTGATAATCTTTATGTAAAAAAGCTCTATTTACAAAAAATGTAATTTCATCTTTTAAAGGTCTTAAATCTTGTTTATTTATAGATGGTCCATTTGCTACTAGAAATGCTCTTTTATTTTTAAACTTATCTTTTAACTCAATATTTTTCTTTAAAAAATTATATTTTCCATTTATATTTTTAACTTGAAAAACTAACTTCATAGCTATATTTACAAGCTCAAAAAAATAGTCATCAAGTCTAAGCTTAAAATCCCAAAAATTAAATTTTGCCATATTTACTCCATAATATTTGAGCTATTTCAAAATCATCTTCCCAATCAATATCAAAAGCCTCTTTTTCACTTAGAGCATAAAGATATGGATTGTCTCCTATTCTATCATTTAAAGATTTATATATATCAATATCTGCTATAAAGGCACCACTATTTACTTCATAAATAGGTTTTATAGTTTGAGTTCTTGGCCATTTCTCTTTTGATTTATCATAGTTTATAGGAGAGTTGTCATTCCAAAGAAATTTTTGTATTTTTGTTACACTCATAAGTGAATCATATTTACCTAAATTTTCAAAATAACTATCTATCATATCATCATATAATTTTTCAGATACAAATGGTGAAGTTACATGTGTCCACAACACAACTGAATCTTTTATGATTGCTGGAACATATTTTACCAAATCATCTGTAGAAGTAGATGAACTTGCTAATTTTTCTGGTCTGTCATCTATAATGATTTTTTTTGAATTAAAAAATAGTGCTATATTTTTCACCTCATCATCATTTGTTGAAATTATAATTTTATCTAATCTTTTTACTTTTAGAAGTTGTGCTATTTTTATAAATGTAAGCCCACCTTTGATATTAGCAAAATCTTTTATATTTTTATTTTTAACTCTTTGGCTTCCTTTTCTCATTGGTAAAAAAGCTACTACATTTTTCAAATTAAATCTCCTAAATTTTTTATACTAGTTAAACTAATGTCTTGCTTCATAGTATCACTTGTACTGTAACTACTCATAAAAATAAAATCTATATCATTTTCTTTTGCAGCTAACATATCTGACTGGGCATCACCGATCATTATTGTATTTTTATTTGCACTAACTATATCTTTTACTATATTACTTTTTTTTTTAGGTGAACCAAAGACACCTTTAAAATAACTTTGTAAATCTTTTTGCTTAAATATATCTCTTAATTCTTTTTGATCACTACCAGAAGCAATATATAAGTTTTTATTTTGATAATATTGTAGAAATTTTATCAAATTTTTTGTGAACTCTGCTGTTAAATATAACTCATACACTTTCTGTGAATAAAGTTTTAAAATATTTTCATATAATATTTTATCAAAGTATTTCCCCAATATATCTTTAATAAAATATTTTGCAAACTCATATCGTGATATACCAAAATTGTCTTTCATATAGTTTCTAAAAGTTTCTACATCTTTTTTTTCAAACTCTAACTCTTCAAATGTTTTAGCAAAAGCATCTATTTTCAAATAATTACTATCAAAGATAACACCATCACAATCTAAAATAATTATTTCATATTTATTAAGTTTCATTGTATCAATCCATATATAGATTTTTGAATTATATTTTTATAATTTGTTTGTGTCAAAAATATTAAATTCTTATCAAAACTATTTACAATCTCTTGATTTTCATTCATAAGATATAGCTCTTTTTTACTTTTTAAACTACTATATCCATCAAATCCTACTAGGTAAATATTTGTTGCTTTTAATAAATTTGATATTTCTAAACTTATAGATAAAGGAGAATCGATATACTTAGTAAAAGAAATATCATCTAATCTAAATGTATTTACTTCTAAACTATCAACCATAGGTTTTGAAGAAGTTATAGCATATTTTATACTACTTGGTATATTTTCTATTTTACTTGATTCATCTCCTGCTACTGCGAATAATTGCAAAGAATCTATATTATCAAATATTTTAAGATGTTTTGATGTAGCATGTATGATAGTAATATTATGGTTCATAACAAAACTTTTTATGGCATTAATATGCTCTTTCACACTATCTGCCCCACCAATAATCAATACATTTTTACTTTTTAAGTTTAAATTGTATTGTGAAATATTTTCAACATTATTTTGTATCTTTTTTATGATAGTCCCCATTGAGTACCTATCTATCTCGAGATATTCCATCACATCTTTTTGAGCTAACGAGTAGGCCCCACTTATCATGTAAGCTAGATTTGTTCCCCATTTATATTTTTGTAAAAGTGGAGTAAATAGTTCGTTCAGTTTTGATAAACTATTTAAATCCACATCTAACTTTTGCATAGACTTCAAATATGTTAAAATTAACTCTGTTTTTAAATTTCCTGCACCTCTACCCATGCCTAATATTGTGCTATCAATATATTTTACACCATTTTCCAAGGCTACGAAAGTATTGCTAAAAGCTAATTCTAAATTATTATGCCCATGAAACCCTAAATCGATATTTGTTCTATCTTGTATTTTATGAATTAACAATCTTAATTGCTCTGGATAAATAGTTCCATAGGAATCAACAAGATTTAAAATATCTGTATAAATTGATAATTCTTCTATAGAATCAAAAAAACTATGCTTATGATCTAACTTTGATATATACATTATATTTATAGCTACTCTAAAGCCTCGTTTTTTAATCTCTTTTGATAATTTTATCGCTATATCTATTTTGTATGGATCTGTTGCTATTCGCACTAAATCTACACTGTTCTCCAATCTATCTAATAAACTTAAATTATTTGAGTTATAAAACTCTTTTAGATTTAACATAATAGCTATTTTTTTATTACTATTCTGTTTTATGAACTCTAAAGTAGCTTTTGGTAAGTAAAAATACTCTCCACAATATCCATTATTTACATTACTTCTATACCCAATTTCTATATACTCTATTGGCAGATTCTCTATGTATTTTAAATAATTTTTTACTAATTTTTCATTAAAATCCCAGTTTGTATAATATCCACCATCTCTTAGAGTACAGTCTAATAGTTTAATCATCTAAGTTTCTCCTCTATATATTCCATAGTATATACATCCATTTCAAAATCTATTTCTATCTCATTTTTAATAGAAAATAAATTTTTAATTTTAATCTTTTTTATGAAATTATTTTTCATCTAAGAAATCTCCTATATTTATCACTTTTAGAACTCTTGTAGCCCATTGACGAAATTTAATTCTTCTTTTTGATTTAACTCTATATCCTACTGAAATAATCATGTAAGATTATAATACTCTTTATTACTCCATGTTTAGTGGTTGTCTAAAATTTTGCGACAACCATATCTTTTATTAGTTCTTCATCTTTAAAAATATTATTTATATGTTTTCCAATAATTTTAATATCTTTATTAAAAAGTTCAGCTAATTGATGTCTATTTAACCATATTTTCTCATCATCTATTGATACTTTAAGTTCTATTTCCCGTCTTTAAAAACTATTTCTGAATTAGTTGTATTTTGTGTCAATAATGTATTATTCACTTAAAATAGCTTGTAATCTATCTTTAAATTTATCAAAAGTAAAATTTTCAACCAAATGCCCATATCCATTCTCACCAAATTTCATTCTTTGCTTGTTATCATTATATAAATGAATAATCTTATTTGACAAGCAATTAATATTATCATACTGACATAAATATCCATTTACATTATCTAAAACAACATCAATTTGACCACCTTCATCACAAGCAATACAAGATTTTTTATATTTCATTGCTTCTATATATACTATACCAAATCCTTCGCCTTTGCTCGGAAGTACAAAAATATCACAATACTGATAATACGGCTCTATATACTCCACAAAACCTTTAAAATCAATATATTGTTCTACATTCAAATCTTTTGCTAATTGTTCTAATCTTTCTTTATCATTTCCTTTACCAATAATAGTGTATTTTAAATTTGGGATAATTTTTATCAATAAAGGAATTGTTTTTATCATACTATCTACACCTTTATAGCTATCATTACTGTCCAATCTTGTTACAGATAAAATATTAAAAAAATTTTGACTATAAACATTATCAAAATTAGTGTTTATGCTTATATCAGTGTCTGGTGGTAAATAGAAAATATTATTATCTTCTAATGTATTGAATTGTTTAAATTGTTCAGTTGTATAATTACTAATAGATAAAATATTTATTTTTTTAAAAAAAAATCTATATAGAAAAGGTAATTTTTTCCATACCTCAATACCATAAATTGAAAGATAAATTTTTAATTTAGGATTTAAAAATTTTGCTATTATTGCTATTGGAAGTAGATTTAAATGTGCTAAAATTAATTTATCAATTTTATAAATATTTTTTAAGACATACAAAGTTGCTTTAGTTTTGTTTTTTTCAAAATTTTCAAATTGTATGTTGTCAAAATTTTCTTTATTTTCTCTATCATAAACACTTATAGAAGTGATACTATTACTAATCTTATCTAGTGCCTTTAAAAAAGTTTTATTAAAATTTTCTATTCCACCAGTTTGTGAATAAGTTGCTAAATTAAAATAATATATTCTACTCATATAATTTTTTTTCCTCTTCAATTAAAATATCTAAAACTCTATAAAAACTCATCTCATAATTCCACTTTAAAATTTCTTTTGCTTTAAATGAATTTCCATATATATTTTTTATCTCGTTTGGTCTAAAAAATTCTTCATTTATGACAATTTTATCCCTTGATATATTTAACTTATCAAATATATAATTTATAATTTCTCTAATACTTAATGATACTCCTGATGATATTATATAATCATCTGGTTTTTCATATTGCATCATTAAATACATAGCTTCTACATATTTAGGTGCATAACCAAAATCTCTTTTAATATCTATATTACCTACTTCTAAAACTTCTGTTTTGCCTTTAAGTATATCAAAAGATGTTTTTATAATTTTCTTAATTATAAAATTATTTCCTCGAAGTACAGATTCATGATTAAATAGTATTCCAGAAGTAGTAAATAATCCAAATGATTCCCTATAGTTCACGGTTATCCAATGTGCTGATGCTTTTGAAATACCATAAGGACTTACAGGATAAAAAATAGATTTTTCGGTAAATGGTAAATTGTTTGTACTACCAAACATTTCACTACTTGACGCTTGATAAAATTTAATATTTTTATCTATAATTTTAATAGCCTCTAATATGTTTGCTGTTGAAAAAATATTGAAATTTAATGTATCAAGTGGATTACGAAATGATAGTCCTACAGAACTTTGAGAAGCTAAATTATAAATTTCATTTGGCTTATATTTATTTATTATATTTATTATATCAGCCAAATTATTCAAATCACAATTTTCAAAAATTATCTTTTTTGTAATATTCAAATAATTGAGTTTATCGAGATTTAAACTAGTTTTATTTCTTAACAATCCAATTATCTTATAATTTTTAGTTAAAAGTAGTTTTGATAGATATGCTCCATCTTGTCCTGTTATCCCAGTTATTATTGCTACATTCATCAATTTACTTTTTTATAGTTGTTAAAAAATTCTTGGTTAAAACAATATCCTTGTCTACTCCCCCAGATTCTACAATAAGAGCAAGTTTATATATTGGTCTTATCATTTTATCCCATAATACTCTTCTAGCTTTACTTTTCAATCCATGTGCTATTGGCTTATCTTCATAAGATTTTACACTCTCAAATCCACTTGATAAAAATAGTTGAGATATAGAACTTCTTGTAAAAGCTAACTCATGAGTAAAATCACCATATCTTATACTATTTCCAAAAGGAGATTCAGCATTTGGTTGATGGGTAATTATTTTAGCGCCTTTTTTTAAAACTCTGTAAAAATCATCAACTAAATCACTTAATTCTTCTTTAGTAAAATGTTCTATCACATCTATGGCTATAAGTAAATCTACACTTTTATCATTTAATTTTTTTATATATTCTACTAAATCATCTAATTGTATATTTATACCCAATCTTTGAGCTTCATTTACCTGTGATGCACTACCATCTATACCTATATAGTTTTTATATCCACGATCTTGTATAAAATATCCAAAACTTCCATATCCACAACCTATTTCCAAAATATTTATATTTTTATCTTTAGGAAAGTACTCATTTATAATTTTATCAAAAAATGGCTCTCTTGATTTAAAACCTTCAATTGTTTGTGGTGCTAAATCTCTACCACTTATATTTGAATAATACTTATATATTTTCTCTCTATAATTTTTCATTAAACTTCTCCAATACCAACATAGCCCAAAATCTAGCCCATGTAATTTTTTTATTTCTAAATTTTTCTTTTATATCTTTATTTATATCAAATCTATCTATATTTTTTCTAAACCAATACTCAAAAGGTAAAACAAAACCCATTTTACCTCTATCAAAAATTTCTTTTGGTAATATCTCTTCTAATATGTCTGCTAAAAGCCTTTTATTAAAATCTCCAAATTTTTCTTGTGGCTCTACTTTAAGTACATAATCAACTAAATCTTTATCTAAAAATGGTACTCTTATTTCTAAAGAGTGAACCATACCAAAAATATCACTATCTCTTAATAGTTGATTTTTCATATACATATTTAACTCAAAGTAAGATATTTTATCTTCTATTTGATTTATATCTGATGAATTATAAATTTTCCATAATTTTACTATCAAACTATACACTTCTTTTTTATCAATATTTAAAATTTCTGATATTTGTTTAGGTGAGAATAATGCTCTTTTTGGTAAATAATAAGCCAACTCTTTTTCTGCTTGTAAAAGTTCTAGCTTTTTATATTTATTTGAATATTCAAAAAATTTCATTAAATTATAAGGAACTTTTGATAAAAATTTTAAAGTTTTTCCATCTTTAAAAGAACCATATCCATAAAATATCTCATCTCCTCCAATACCTGACAATACAGTAGTTAATCCACTATCTTTTGCTGCCTTTGATACAAAGTAAGTATTTAATCCATCAATAGTAGGTTGTTCCATACTATTAAAGAACTCATCAATAGTTTCTAAAAATAGTTTTTCATCTATTAGATACTTAATATGTTCTGTCTCATATTGTTTCACAACTAAATCTTGATAATATTCTTCACTTAATTCTTTATCCTCAAATACTAAAGATAATGTATGTAAATTTATTTTATATTTTGCAGATACTGCTGTGATAGCTGAACTATCAAGACCACCTGAGAGAAATGTACCAATAGGTGCATCAGATATAAGATGTCTTTGTATAGCTTTATCAAATAACTCTTTTACATCTTCTATTATCTCTTTATATGGTTTTTGGATTTTTGGCTCATATTTATACTCATCGTATTTAGTGAATTCTAAATCATTATTTTTCAAATAACCATAATACCCTGCTGGAAAGAATTCAATATCTTTATAGATAGTCCAAGGCTCTGGTATATAACCCAAAAGTAAAAATAGTACTTTAGCTTCGTTATTTACTTTTTTATCTATATTAATAGCTTTTATTTCAGATGAATATATAAAAATTTCATTATCTTTATAATAATATAGTGGCTTAATTCCACTTCTATCTCTTGTTAAAAACAATTCTCTTGTAGTTTTATTGTAAATAGAAAAAGCAAACATTCCATTTAATTTATTTACTATTTGTTCTTTATACTCTATAAATCCATTTAATATCACTTCTGTATCTGTATTTGAATGAAATTTATAATTTTTTTGAAGTAAATCTTTTTTTATCTCTTCAAAATTATAAACTTCACCATTATAAATAATGATATAATTTTCATCTTCAGATATCATAGGCTGATGACCATTTGAAGATAAATCTATAATAGACAATCTTGTTTGACCAAATGCAATATTTTTATCTATAAAAATTCCATAGTCATCTGGACCACGATGGTTTATTTTTAAAAGATTATTTTTAAATTGCTGTTTGTTAATTTGATTAAATGATAATTGACCTAAAATTCCACACATTTAATATTCTTTTCTATCTAATATTCTATTATATTCACAGTCATTAATTATTGATATTAAAACACTTCTTTCAGGTATAAGTATAATAGCTAATAAATTTTTTGACGATAATTTTATGATATTTTTAATTATTTTTAAATGCTGGTTAAACTCTTCTATTACTTTTTGCATAGTTATATCCTTTCTATTCTAATTCTATTGTAATCTAAATATCTAATTCTTAAAATTTATAATTTTAACTTATAAAATTGACATATATAAGCTTTACTTCTTAGTTCGTTTAATATTTTTATTTTACTTATTATCTATCTCCTAAATAAACTTATATACATCGTTATAAGTAGAAAGCAAATAATTAGTTTTTTCATATATTAAGTTTATATTTTTTATTATATATTACTTTACATTTCTTAAATACCATTCATACATAGTACAAATTCCATCTTCAAGTTTTACTTTATGTTTCCATCCTAAACTATGGAGTTTAGATGGATTTGTTAGCTTTACCATTGTTCCATCAAGTTTTATATTATTAAAGTATAATTCACCTTCATAACCTACTATTTTTTTTATAATTAAAGCCAATTTCTTTATGCTTATATCTACACCTGTTCCTATATTTATATGTGTATTTCTTATCTCTTTTTGATTTTTATCATAGGTATCTTTAAAGTCTATATTTTCGAGTAAAAACACACAAGCATCTGCCATATCTTCACTATATAAAAATTCTCTTCTTGGTTTTCCACTTCCCCATATCTCTACTTGTGGAGTGCTGTTTATCTTTGCTTCATGCATCTTTCTTAAAAGTGCTGGAAGTACATGAGAAGTTTCTAAGTCAAAGTTGTCATTTGGTCCGTATAGGTTTGTTGGCATCACACTTATAAAGTTTGTAGCATATTGAAGATTAT
>Ga0256837_1001768_pt1 | contig 14368 bp, 13 predicted proteins | sample 4562384metaG_FD_185976 | JGI IMG/M metagenome (GOLD analysis project Ga0256837, IMG submission 185976) | Hydrothermal vent microbial communities from Guaymas Basin, Mexico - 4561-384 | ecosystem: Environmental > Aquatic > Marine > Hydrothermal vents | place: Mexico: Guaymas Basin | collected... | reverse complement strand
TTTGTATCTAATTGTTGAATGGCTAAAGAGTTTTGCAAAGTTTTGACATCATACTCTGTTTTATATCCAGCTTGATAGAGATCTTGAGTATCGTGTAACAGTTTTGCATAAAGCTTTTTATTTGAGTTTGAGAGTGCTATCTTTTTGTCAAAATTTTCGATATTGTGCATCACCTGTTTATAAATAGCTGCCAGTTCCCTTTTTTTATCAAGCTCTACAACTTGTGATTTAAGGTAATCAACCTTCGCTGATTCGATATCTCTAAAAGTATTGATATCGAGTGCCATACTTGCACGAACACCATAGTCATAATAGTTAAGCTCATTGGAGTTATCTATTAAAACACCGCCCGCATAAAACTTCTGACCGCTGCTTTTTGACCAGTTATAACCACCTGTTAAACTTACACGGGGCAGATACTTAGCAACACGAACATCTTTTGCATAGCGATTTTTTTTGATCTCTGAAGCTGTTTGTTTTAAAACGATATTATGTTTTAAAAAAGCCTCATTAGAAATATACTCCAAATGGGGAATATATGCTTTGGTATAATCCAAATCACTTAAACTCTCAAAGCTATTTACAAGTTTCTCTTTAGCAGTTTGAATATCATAAAGAGCCAATGTAACAATATTTTTTTGAATAATGGCATTATCTAAAAAACCAGAATCAAGCTGACCACTGAGATACTGCTCCTCTTTTTGCTCTAAGTTCATCTGAGAGTTAGCGATAAGAAGCTTTTGCTTTTTGATTTTAAGCTCAGTTTGTTTGATTTGCATCAAAAGAGCAACAGCCTGTTTTACCATTTTACGTTTGGCAACATCAATGCTGTAATCACTGTAGCGTTTACTTGCATTGGCAAACTTTATACCGTAGTAGATACCACCACTTTGAAAAATCGGCTGATCGATGCGAATAGCTGCATTTTCATTGGTCTGTTCTGTTGTGTATGGTTTACTTCTTGAATAGGAGTAGTTGATTTTAACAGGTGCTATCCAAGAATCACGAAGCTTTGAACTTTCTGCTTCATTTTTTCTATAGTCATACTCAAACTCTTTTTGTTTGTATGTAGATATATAACTATCTAAGCTAGCATTGTTTTCATTACAAAAAACAACACTAGCACTCAGTAACAGCGCAAGAGAGAGCTTCAAAACCTGCATCAATTTCCTCTTTTGTAATTGTAAGTGGCGGTAAAAATCTCAGTGTATTACGCCCCGCTTTTAAAACCATAACACCATTTTTACGTGCTTCATTTATAATATTTGTTAACGTATCTCCATCTTTAACACGCAACCCACACATCATCCCAATACCAACCTTTTGTGTAAATATATCGGTATGATTTTGGTAAAACTTCTCTAATGCCCCATTGAAATACTCACTTGTTGCATCAAGTGTGCCATCATTTTTAAGTTCATTTAAGATATCAACCACTTCACATACAGCACGACTTGAGAGATAATTCCCTCCAAATGTAGAACCATGATCACCCGCTTGAAGCACCTCTTTGAGTGTAGTCATAACGATACCAACAGGCACACCACCACCAACACCTTTTGCCAATGTGATGATCTCTGGCTCAATCCCATAAGCTTGGGAAGCGCTAAACTCACCTATACGGTAACATCCAGTTTGCACTTCATCAACAATAAGTGGTATCTCTTTTTCTTTTAAAAGTTTTGCCAAAGCCTGCACTTTTGCTTTATCTTGTGGTTCTACACCACCCTCACCCTGAATAAGCTCTATCATAACTCCAGCAGTATGGTCATCTAAAAGATTTTCTATCTCATCAATACCATCAGCATACACAAAACCATCTGGAAATGGTCCAAAATAGTTATGCATCGCTTCTTGACCCGTTGCTTTGACCGTTGTGATGGTTCTTCCATGAAAAGAGTGATTAAGAGTAATGATTTTATAACGTTTTATCTCACCATCACGCTCACCGTGTTTACGTGCTATCTTAATAGCACCCTCGTTTGCTTCTGCTCCTGAGTTTGCAAAGAAACACGCCATATCATACCCGCTTGTTTGCACCACTTTTTGTGCTGCTAGTGCTTGAGGAGCTATATAATAAAGGTTCGAGATATGTGTAATGTTTCTTACCTGTTCACAAAGAGCATCTGCTACTCTTTTGTTTGCGTGTCCAACACTCACCACCCCAATACCTGAAGTAAAATCTATATATTTTTTTCCATTACTGTCAAAAAGTGTTGCATTGTCACCCTTGACAAACTCTACATCTGCACGTGCATATGTCGGCAGTATATACTGAGAATCTATTGCTTGTATATCCATCTGTTTTCCTCTTTTAATCTACTAAACGAATTGTAACTCTATTTTCTTGAAAAGTAGCACATTTTCCATCTAAAGAATGTTTTGAAGTGGTAAGTTTGTTCACTCCAGGTGTACCACTGTAGATAAGTGCCGTATCATCCCGTAGATCATTACTGATTTTTAAAGGCAGTACAACACTTCCATGTTCCGAGCTTACTTCTATCATACTCCCCTCTTTAAGACCATGGGAAGCATTCAGATAGAGATGCTGTTCTCTGTAAAACTGGGAATTAAGGCTCTTTGGAGATTTTGGCGTAATGAGAAAAAGTGCATCATCATCATAGTTGCGTGTATCATACTCCTCTAAAAAGACAAATTCACCATCATCGGTATCAAATCCATCCTTATAAGGTATATCTTCACGGTTTTCTACTTGAAATGTACCATCTATTTTTGTCACTGCATGATGAGAAAAATGTTCTATTAAGGAAGTTTCACTTGGAAGCTCAACCTCATACTCTTTTGCCAAAAAAGCTGCTAAATCATACTCACTAATCCCCACTTCATCCTCAATTTGGCGCTGCATAATCATCATACCGTTATGTGCATACGAAGTACGGATATCGTTCTTCGCAAGAAATGTTTTTGCAGGGATGATTAAATCTGCAATTTCACTTGTTTCATTTTCATAGAGTCCAAAATAAACAATGTTTTCAACATGAGCCAAAGAGTTTTTCACTCTGTTTGTATCTGGCATTTGAGACAAAGGGTTTGCACCCTGAATCACAACTGTTTTAAACTCATCAAAGGGTGTGTTTACCTTAGAGACTTTTTTTGCTTTGGTATGAAAAGGAGAATCTATCGCTTCTTTGGAATCTCCAAGATATGCAACACCACACCCCTCTTTGCCAAAAAGACCCAAAGCAACAGCCAGTGCATCAATAGCACGAACAGCATCGGCACCATCAAAATATTTTTGCACACCAACCCCTACAACAATGGCAGTTTTTTTGTTGGTCAAATACTCTATAACTTTTCCTATATCGCCAAGTGTCACACCAATCTGTTCTAAAACTGCTTTGATGCGAACTGTTTGTGTAAGTTCATAATAATCTTCAAACTCACTTCCAAACTCTTCTAAATACTCCTCATCACATAAACAGTTAATATGAAAAAAACGGGTAATTAGCATCGCTAAAAGCATATCTGAATGTGGTTGTATCTGTAGATGCAAATCTGCCATCTTTGCTATTTTTGTTTTTACTGGATCGATTACAATAATAGTTTTATCTTTTAAAAGTGGTAAAAGATGCGAAGATGTTACATGTGGATTACGCCCCCAGATAATAACCACATCAGACTTGGCAATCTCTGAGAGTGGCATATTTTTATTACTTCCTCTTCCTTCTATGATGCCAGCTTCTCCAGCACCGTCACATAAACTTCCATCAGTAAGTGTTGCACCTATAGAAGCAAATAGATGTGTAGTCACATCTTGCATCAAACCAAAGTTGCCACTCCCTTTATAAAAAAGTGTTTCACTATTAAGATTTGCATCTAACATCTCTTTAAGCTTATGAAGCGCTTCATCCATACTGATGATTTCACCTTTATATCGAGGTGCTATTACTCTTGCGTGTTTATCATAATGATTCATATGAGGGCATAAAAATCCTTGTGTATGACCACTTTTTACCGCTTTTATACCATCGTCGTAGATAATTTCACATCCATCATAACAATCAAGCGGACATGCTGTTAGTTTTTCATTCATATCTATTCCTCTTTAAGTTCAACTTCTACAAGTTGAGAAAATATTTTTGGTGCTTTAATGATAATTTGAGCTTTGTATTTAGAAAGGTTCGTAGCATCTGCTATCGTTGTATAACGATTCACTTTATAAGAAGTTTTCTTTCCGTTTATATAAACAACTTTTGAGCCAATCTTATTTAAATCCTCTTTATTAACATAGATAGTAAGTAGCGCTTTGGATGTATCTGCAAGTTTTGCAAGGGGTGTTCCTTTGTTGACATACTGCCCCTCTTTGACATCAATGCTATATAAAACCATCCCTTTTGCTTGGAGTTTTTTATCACGTAATATTTTTTCTAAAGTGGTTTTACGTAAAAGTAAATCAGCTATTTGAATTTTTAAAGAATTTATCTCTTTTTGTGTTGCTATATAAGAGTTTTCAGTTGCTACCAAATCATAAAACTCTCTATCTTTTTCTATGCGTGACTTTATTTTCATCGCCTCAACTTTTTTATAGTTGAGGCGTTTTCTTTTGAGTGTTTCTTGTAAATTCTCTAGCATAGACTCAGAAAGGCTAAGTGTACTTTGCAAATCTTTTAACTTCTCTTTTATAAAAGAGAGTTCTTTTCTATCAAGTTCATTATCAATAACGATAAAAGTCTCCTTTTTAAGCATTTTTCCTATGAGATTTTCATCTGTTTTTTCAACGATACCCATCACATCTGAAGCTAAGTTTCGAAACTCATACGGTTCCACTTTTGCATAATAAACTTCAGCAAAAACAGCTGAAACAAAGAAAAACATCATTAAAAATATTTTCAAAACATTCCTTTTTCTTTTTAGAGTTATTCTAACATTTCATTGCTAACATTCAAGCATATTTCATTTTATTTCTGCTACTATTAAGAGATATTTAAATTAAAAGGTTATCAATGTCTGTATTAGATAATGTTGATGCTGCTACAAATCTGGCAAAAAACAATGAACTCCAACTTTTAGTCTTTCGAGTAAGTGAAAAAGAAGATTCTGCTTACTACGCTATTAATGTTTTTAAAACTCGGGAAGTTGTAGAAGCGAAGAACCATTTTCTCACTCAAATTCCATCAGCACATCCACTTTTAGAGGGTACGATTATTTTAAGAGGACTACAAATCCCTATTTTAAACCTACCACAGTGGCTTGGTGTACATTTAACAAAAGAGGAGGTGCAATGTTCCAATATACTCATTTGTGATTTTAACGGTATTATTATCGGTCTTCGTATTATGTCTGCCTATCGTGTTATTAAGAAAAACTGGAATGAGATGCATGCACCTGACAGTTACCGTTTAAAAGAGGATGGTGTTGTTATCAATGACACAAGATTAGAAGATGGCAGTTTATGCCTCATTTTAGACTATGAAAAGCTTTTGGCAGATGTTATACCACAAGCCTTGGTTGATGTTGATAAAGATGTGGCTCTCTTACATGAATTAGATATTCCTCATAAACTCAAAACTGCCACAGTACTTATAGCAGAAGATTCTAAAACTGCACAACGTCACCTTATTCGGCTTTTTGAAAAAGCTCATATCCCTATGAGACTCTTTGACAATGGCAAAAAACTTATGGACTTTATCAGTAGTTTTGGAGAAGATGCTCAAAATAAAATCTCTGCCATCATAACAGATATAGAGATGCCTGAGATGTCTGGCTTTACAGTTGTAAAACTACTCAAAACAAATCCATGGACAAACAATATCCCTGTTATTGTAAACAGCTCCATGACAGGTGATAACAATAAACGTGAAGCAGAAGTCTTAGGTGCTGATGGATTTATTGACAAAACAAAAAGTCATAATGTCATTCCACTTATTATAGAAGCTATGAAAAAATATGGGGAAGAATAAATTAAATAAAAAAAGAGAGTATTAAAAGACCAAAAGGTCTTTTAATATAAAACCCTATCCCTACCTAAGCAAAGATAGAGATAAGAACTCCAGCTGCTACAGCTGAACCAATAACACCTGCAACATTTGGACCCATTGCATGCATTAAAAGCATATTTGTACGGTCATATTCCATACCAACTTTATTTGATACACGAGCTGCCATAGGAACTGCTGAAACTCCAGCTGAACCAATAAGTGGATTTACTTTATTTCCAGGGAACATATTCATAATTTTAGCCATTATAACACCTGTTGCAGTACCAACAGAGAATGCAATAATACCAAGCATCATAATAAATAAAGTTTCAGGAACAAGAAACTGATCTGCTGCAAGTTTAGAACCAACACCAAGACCTAAGAAAATAGTTGTAATGTTAATAAGCGCATTTTGAAGCGTATCATTAAGACGCTCAACAACACCTGACTCTTTTAAGAAGTTACCAAACATAAACGCACCAATAAGTGGTGTTGACTCTGGTAAAACTAAAATAGCAAGCGTTAAAACCATTACAGGGAAAACAAGTTTCTCTAAACGAGACACATGACGGAGTGTCGTCATTTTGATTTTACGCTCTGCTTCTGTTGTTAAAGCTTTCATAATTGGAGGTTGAATAATAGGTACCATCGCCATATAACTGTATGATGCAACTGCAATCGCTCCTAAAAGTTCAGGTGCTAATTTTGTCGCAATAAAGATAGATGTCGGACCATCTGCTCCACCAATAATAGAGATAGCACTTGCTTGCTGCAATGTAAAATCAACTAGACCCATTTGTGAAAGTGCAACTGCACCAACCAATGTTCCAAAAATACCAAACTGTGCAGCACCACCAAGCAGGGCTGTTTTAGGATTTGATAAAAGTGGACCAAAGTCTGTCATAGCACCAACACCCATAAAGATGATAATCGGGAACATCTCATTAGAAAGCCCCATATTATAGATAACACCCAAAAATCCATGAGGTCCTGCTATATTTGCAACAGGAATGTTGGCTAAAAGACCACCAAATGCAATTGGTAAAAGTAAAAGCGGCTCAAACCCTTTGGCAATAGCTAACCAAAACAAAAAGAATGTAAGAAGTATCATAATAACACGACCTGCACCCTTATGGAAATCACTCATCTTTTCACCAGTTGCACTCAACTCATTTGGATTTGGATTAACAAGAGCAACAATACCAGTTGACTCTAAAAATCCCATAATCATATGTCCCATTGACTGAGAGACATATGTTTCTTCTTTATGAGTTGATGCTTTATCAGGTGCTTCAGTTGCGTGTTCTGAAGCATTTGCTGCAACACTGCTAAATGCTACAAGCATAAAGAGTGCTAAAAATTTCATAATAATTTTTTTCATTAGCTTATCCTATAACTGCTACGACTTGACCTTCTACAACTTTGTCATTTGTTGCAACATTGATAGATTTAAGTACACCACCTTTTGGTGCTACAACATCAATCTCCATTTTCATAGACTCTAAGATCATAATAACATCACCCTCTTGAACACTTTGACCTGGATTAGCAACAATTTTCCAAACATTACCTGGAAGCAGTGCTTTAATATCTACACCATCACCACTAGGAGCATTTGGAGTTGGAGCTGCTACTGCTGCTTCACCATCTACTGCTACTACTTGAATATCTGCATCACCCTCTGCCACCTGAACACTAAATTTTTGACCATCCACTACTACTGTATAATTTCCGCTACCCATATTTGTACTTCCTTCTTCACAATCATTTTTCATTTCTGAGATTTTTCTAACATTAAGTTCACCTTGCCCTTTAAGGAAAGCGATACCTTTGTCTTGACATGCCGCTGCTATAAAGATATTTTCTTCAGTGATCTCAATATCTTCAGCTTTAAGCTTATTGATCCAATTCTCTAAAGATTTTTCTGGATCTGCATCTGCTAAATCAAGAGCCTTCTCTTTTGTAGGTAAAAGGTTAAGTTTTTCACTTGCAATTTTTACAATCTCTGGATCTGGTTCAACTGGTGTTTTACCAAAGTATCCAAGTACCATTCTTCCATATCCTGGTGCGATTGCATTCCAAGGACCCTGCATTACATTGTTTAGTGCCTGTTGGAAGTAAAACTGTGAAACTGGTGTTACAGATGTACCATATCCACCTTTTTCAACAACCTCTTGCATTGCTGCAATCACTTCTGGGAATTTATCCATAATACCATTATCACGCATCATTTGCGTGTTTGCAGTAAGTGCTCCACCTGGCATTGGTGAGAAAGGAATAATTGGAGAAACCATTGTTGCCTCTGGTGGCATAAAATAGTCTTCTAAACAAGATTGTAACTCTTTTTCGTATGTTAAAATCTTACCAATCTCTAAACCACCAAGATCAAAGTTCATACCCTTCGTTGCGTGTAACATTGTTAAAATGTCAGGTTGACTTGTTCCACCACTTACAGGAGAAGCTGCTAAGTCGATACCATCAACACCTGCTTCTAATGCTGCCATATAAGCAGAAACAGAAACACCAGCTGTTTCATGAGTATGAAGACGGATATGAGTATTTTTACCTAAAAGTTTTCTACCCATTTTAATCGTTTCATATACTTTTTGAGGATTTGATGTACCACTAGCATCTTTAAAACATACACTATCATATGGAAGACCACTATCTAAAATCTGACGAAGTGTTTTTTCATAAAATTCCACAGTATGAGCACCATGACATCCTGGTGGCAGGTCCATCATTGTCACAACAACTTCATGCTTAAGACCATGATGTGTAATACGCTCAGCAGAATACTCTAAGTTGTCTACATCATTTAAAGCATCAAAGTTACGAATAGTTGTTGTACCATGCTTTTTAAACATCTTAGCATGTAGATCAATAAGCTCTCTTGAACCTGTGTCAAGCATAACTGTATTTACACCACGTGCTAGTGTTTGTAGGTTTGCATCTGGTCCAACGATTTCACGAAATCTATCCATCATTTCAAATGCATCTTCTCTTAAATAAAAGTAAAGAGATTGAAATCTAGCTCCACCACCAAACTCGAAGTGGTTAATACCTGCCATCTTTGCAGCTTCTACAGCTGGAAAGAAATCATCCATTAGAACACGACCACCAAAAACTGATTGGAAACCGTCTCTAAATGTTGTATCCATTACATCTATAAATTTTTTCTTAGCCATTGTAATCCTTAACCTTGTCTTCTATGATGCGCTATTGCTGCTGTAATAGCTGCAACTATCTTTTTATTGTCTTTTTGTGTACTTGAAGGTACATCTGCATTTGCTTGTGGTTCAGGGAAATATTTATGTATGATGTTTGACATGAAGTTCATACAAACAATCATAATTATTAAGAATGTGAACACTGTTCCCATCCCTAATACCATAAATTTAAATCCCTCTATTACGAGGTTAGTTTCCATAAATTACCTTTATTCATAATTTGTGGGCTTAGTATAATACAAACTACTTTAAATAAAGTTTTTAATTCTTTTTTCTTTTTTGAATTATGCAAAATATGTTACTTTTTAAACTCTTTTTTGATATCATTACATCACTAAAAGATCAAAGGATTACAACTATATGATTGCAGGAATGTTTGAACAGGATTTTATCGCATATATAATATTTGGGCTCATTTTAAACTTTGTTTTTTCTATTATGTTTGGTATCTATTTAAGTAATAATATCGGTATGCAGGAGATGATGGAATCAAAAGGGGAAAAGGAACAATCTATACTTGTAAAAATAAGTTTGTTTATTCCTTATGCAAAAATGCTTATAACCCTTTACCGTGTTGCTGTTTTACAAATATTTTTTCTTAATAAAGGGTACTCGCATAAAGAGTTTTGGGTATATATGACCCATGAACACAATGAACAACATTAAAATTTCAATTTATTGCATATAATACTCTTTTATACATTTGCTAAATAAGGTTGTATCCCATACCCCTTTTTTAGCGATTTTTGCATTTTTTTGTGCTTTTTTAAAAGCATACTTCCACTCTTTATCACTAAAATTATTTTCAACAAAACCTAAACCATTTTCTAAAATCATTTCAGAGTACGTACGCTCTCCCTGTGCAAAAACAAGACACTGATTTTGTTTTTTTAATGAAATATGATACATCTGATGTTCAAAAAGATAATGAGAAGCGAAATAACGTAAATTTTCATTTCTTTTATAAAAAATTTCGATTGCTTTTTTGCAATTTGAATCCAAAGATGCTCTTTCTAGCAGCTCATCCAATGAAACAACTCCATATGTTTTACATATAAATTCTGTTTGTTCTACTTGAAATTTCAAAGTGCTATTGGAATATATATGTTGTAACCTTGCGATAAGAGGCTCTTTGGCATAAAGAGAAGAGAAAAACAACAAAATGAAAAAAAGAAAACCTTTATAAAACATATACATTCTTCCTATAATCTGATATAATTATTTCATGGATGATTTTAAATTAAAAGTGATATTAAGTGTACTAGCTGGAATTGCTTTCTCATTTATATTTATTTTATTAGCTTTTGCATTGCCAGCAGAGAAACAGACCACTAAAATAATTAAAAAACCTACTGGAAAACTTGAACAAATCTCTCATGCAGTTCGTAATCAATAATTATTTAATAGAGAGTTTTTCACTTCTATAAGTTTTAATGTGTCAAATGCACATTGTGGAGAAAGTCTTATAGAACATGCTTTAAGAGCTTCTAAACAAAGGATAAGATAGTTTAAATCATCTTTTTTCATCAGTTCATAAAGTAAAATTTCGGCATCTTTGATTCTTAAATTTCTTGCTACACCTAAATTTTTATGTGCTAAATCACGAAAGGGTTGATAGTCTAAAAAAAGATCCTCATTTTGTAACTGTTGAAGTGTTTTCATATGTGCTTCAAACTGCACTATGGATTTGATAGTTTGAGAAACATAATCATCAAGAAGTTGCATAACCAAATCATAATCTATCCCAAGCTCTTCCACTGCAAGATTTGGATCATATTTATAATCTAAAATATCTAAATGACTAAGCTTATTTTTTGTCAAGTTTTCCAATATTTTATTTGCTTCTTCTAATAACGTGCTTGTAGGTGTTTTTGTATTGTAAAGATTTTGTGTGAATTTTAATTTACTAAACATTTTTAAAATATACCATATTTCATTCTCTAGATTCTTAATATAAGAAAAAAAATAGGGATATTTTAGTGAGTGCTACAAATGCACTCACCTCATTTTATAATGCTTTTGTAATGATTCTGTTTAATCTTGTAACAAAATCAGCAGTATCATCTAACTCTTGACCATCAAAAAGTTTTGCCTGATCAAGAAGCACGTGTGCTGCATCACTAATAAGATTTTGATCTGCAGAATCTTTTAACTTTTTAATAAGCTCATGATCAGGGTTGATTTCCAAGATAGGTGCTGGTTCTTCCACATCACTACCCTGACCCATCTGTTTCATCATTTGCGCCATCATATATGCAGGGTCTTCTTTATCTGCTTTGATAGCCACAGGTGAATCTGTAAGCTCAGTAGAGACTTCAACAGATTTTACTTCATCACCTAAAATATTTTTTAGCTCTTTTGTAAAACCTTCAAACTCTTTTGCTTTTTCCTCTTTAGCTTTTTTCTCCTCTTCGCTCTCTTCAAATTTCGCATCAGCAGCAGGGATCAGTTTATACTCTTTATACTCTGTTACCATTGGGAAGATAATAGTATCTATCTCCTCATTTAATATAAGTACATCAATTCCACGAGATTTGAATTTCTCTAAAACAGGAGAGCGTTTAAGCATATCTACAGAAGTTTTTCCTGTGATATAGTAAATCTCTTTTTTCTCCTCATCTTGACCTAGGTCACCTTCTCTGGCTTCGCCATTCACCTTGACATTTTTAACAAATTCTTCAATCGTTGTCATCTCATCAGAGTTAAGTGTATGGAACTTTAAAAGCTCTAAAATCTTTTCTCTGTTTGCAAAGTCATTATACAGACCCTCTTTAAGTACATTTCCGAACTCTTTATAAAAAGTATCATATTTTTCAGAATCTTTTTTCATCATTTTACCAAGTTCTGAAAGCACTTTTTTCACAGATGCGTTTCTAATTTTTGCCATTACTGGATTGGATTGTAGAATCTCACGACTTACATTAAGTGGTAAATCAGCCGAATCAATTACACCACGCAAGAAACGCAAGTATGTTGGCATAAGTTCTTTATCGTCATCTGTGATAAAAACACGGTTGATATAAAGTTTCACTCCTGGTTGATAATCTACACGATAGATATCCATTGGAGCTTTGCTTGGGATATAAAAAAGTGTTGTATATTCTATAGCACCTTCGGCTTTATGGTGCATCCAAGTAAGAGGTTCCTCATTAGAGTGTGCTAGAGTTTCATAAAATGCTTTATAATCTTCATCACTTATCTCACTCTTTGGTAGTGTCCATAATGCATTGGCATTGTTAATCTGTACCACTTCTCTCTCAGTACGAGATGGCTCTATCTCTTTTCCATCATCATCTGTTTTTGCAGGGATAAATTTATCTTTTTCCATAAAAATCGGAAATGGAATGTGGTTTGAGTATTTTTTTACGATGCTTTCAATACGATGTTCTTCTAAAAACTCTGTCTCTTCATCATTAAGATATAAAATAATCTCTGTACCATGTGAATCTTTTGTTGTCTCTTCAATCTCAAATTCACCACTTCCATCACTTACCCATTTGTACGCTTTATCTTCAGCAGCTTTTTTTGTGATAACTTCAATTTTATGTGCCACCATAAACGCTGAATAAAATCCAACACCAAATTGACCAATAAGATGCGAATCTTTTTTTGCATCACCAGTAAGATTTTCTAAAAATGCTTTTGTTCCTGATTTTGCAATTGTTCCGAGGTTATTCATCAAGTCCTCTTCATTCATTCCGATACCAGTATCTTTAATCGTCAATGTTTTTGCATCTTTGTTTGGAATGATATCTATACGAGGATTAAACTCTACCCCTTTATATTTTTCATCAGTAAGAACCAACATATTAAGTTTATCAAGTGCATCAGATGCATTTGAAATCAGTTCTCTTAAAAAAATCTCTTTGTTTGAATATAATGAATGAATCATAAGTTGTAAAATTTGATTTGCTTCTGTTTGAAATTGATGTTTAGCCATATTTCTTCCTTTATAATTTTTTGTGTATTGTATCAAAAAAAGTTAATAGTTGCAAGTTTTATAAAGATTATTTAGTCTAGTAGACTAAAGTTTATTGTATTTATTATTATAAATATGAAAATTATCTTTTTTCGTTATACTTACAAAATGAAAAACGATACTATTATAGAACTCTTTACTCCAACACCAAAACTCTTAACACGCAAGTGTCAACTTATAGCAAAAACAATTGAGTATCTACTCAAAAGTAGTTCCTTTGTTATTACCTTAATAGTATGGTATCTGTATGATTATTTTATAGCGGGAGCAACTTTTTTTATGATGTTTATCATAATGGGGATTATCCGAGCAAAACTAAGAGATGAAGCTATACCTCAAAAACAAAAAGAATATCAATATAATGACGAGGGATTAAGTATCTGGTACACAGCCAGACACTTTTGTGGAGAAAAAGAGGTAGATTAGGACTCAGCGTATCCGTTTGGGTTATTACTTTGCCATCGCCAAGAATCTTCACACATTTGATGTATATCTTTTTTTGCTTCCCACCCCAAAACTTCTTTTGCATAAGAGGGATCTGCATAACATTTAGCTACATCACCAGGACGACGATCTACAATTTTATATGGCACTTTTTTTCCACTTGCAGCTTCAAAAGCTTTGACCATATCCAAAACAGAATATCCATTACCTGTTCCTAGATTTACTGTTAAAACACCACTGTGACTTGAGAGATATTCTAATGCTTTAAGATGACCATCTGCCAAATCAACCACATGGATATAATCTCTTACACCAGTGCCATCATGGGTATCATAATCTCCACCAAACACACTGAGATATTCCCGCTTGCCAACTGCAACTTGAGAGATAAATGGCATAAGATTATTTGGAATACCATTTGGATCTTCTCCAATTGTACCAGATTTATGCGCTCCAACAGGATTAAAATAACGAAGAAGAGCTATATGCCATCCATTATCTGCAACATATACATCACGCAATATCTCTTCTATAAAGAGCTTTGTTTTACCATAAGGATTTGTTGCACTTAATGGAAAATCTTCTGTAATTGGTGTAGTATGAGGATCTCCATAAACAGTTGCAGAGGAGCTAAAAACAATTGTTTTACACTTGTATTTCTGCATAACTTCACATAGTACTACTGTTCCATGGATATTATTATCATAATATTTTAAAGGCTCAGCAACTGATTCTCCAACTGCTTTTAATCCTGCAAAATGGATAACTGAATCGAT
>Ga0256837_1001767_pt1 | contig 14370 bp, 16 predicted proteins | sample 4562384metaG_FD_185976 | JGI IMG/M metagenome (GOLD analysis project Ga0256837, IMG submission 185976) | Hydrothermal vent microbial communities from Guaymas Basin, Mexico - 4561-384 | ecosystem: Environmental > Aquatic > Marine > Hydrothermal vents | place: Mexico: Guaymas Basin | collected... | reverse complement strand
AAGAAACTTTTTCCTCTATCTCTGTAGCAATCTCTCGTGCCATTAAGATTGATTCATCATCATTTATTAAAGTTGCATTTACGATAACTCTTACTTCACGACCAGCATTTATAGCATAAGCTTGTTTTACACCTGTATGAGTTGAAGCTATCTCTTCTATATCTGTTACTCTTTTTAAGAAACTCTCTAACACTTCTCTTCTAGCACCTGGTCTAGCAGCTGAAAGGGCATCTGCTGCACAAACTGCACCACACTCTATGGAGTTTATCTCTTCATGTCCGTGATGGGCATATATTGCATTTATCACTACGCTATGCTCATTGTGACGATTACAAATATCAGCACCTAAATCAACATGATTTCCATCACTATCATGAGTAAGAGCTTTACCAATATCGTGTAAAAGTCCAGCTCGTTTAGCAAGTCTTACATCACCACCCATTTCAGCAGCCATTATTCCAGCTAAATGAGCTACTTCAAGAGTGTGCCCAAGTGCATTTTGGCCATAAGATGCACGGTAACGAAGTTTACCAAGAAGTTTCATAAGCTCAGGGTTCATTGAACCAATATCCATATCAGCAATAATCTCTTCAGCCTCAGCAAGTATGTTCGCTTCAAATTCATCAGATACTTTTTGAAATATCTCTTCAATACGAGCTGGCTGAATTCGTCCATCCTCTATAAGAAGTTGAAGTGTCTTAGTAGCTATTGCACGGCGATACAAATTAAAAGAAGAAACTAAAATAGCATTTGGAGTATCATCAATAATAATATCAACACCCAAAAGTGTCTCAAGAGACTTTATATTTCGCCCCTCTTTACCAATAATACGACCTTTTAATTCATCATTATCTAAATGAACTAAGTTTGTAAGTCTCTCAGAGGCAAAATCTCCAGCAAATCGGCTAGTTGCCTGAGCTAAAATATAGTTAGCCTTTTGTTTTGCCTCTCTTTTTGCTTCTTCCTCATACTTTCTAACTATATGAGCGATATCTCCGCGAGATTTTTCTTCCACTTTTTCAAGTAACTCTTTTTTTGCTTCATCTATTGTCATACCAGCACAATTTTCCATTGAATGGAGTGCTTCATCTATTTTTGTTTCATATCTTTTTCTTAGTGAATCTAGAGATTTTTCATTTCTTTTTAAGTCTACTTTTCTAGCTTTTAAAGATAAAGCTTCATTATGAAGCTTTCTATCCTCTTCTTGCTTATATCTTTTAAAAGTTTTTTCTTTATGCAAAATCTCATCTTCTCTTTGATGAAGATCATCTTTTGCTCTTTGCTTTGCACTTTCAAACTTTTTACTTGCTTCTAGCTCAATCTCTTGAGCTTTAATATTTGACCTACTTAAAAGTGCTTGTGCTTCATTCTCAATAGCACTTGCTTTTGCTTTTGCTTTTTCAACATATATATCAAAATTAGCATCACTTATCTTTTTAGAAATGAAAAAACCTACAAGCCCACTAACTGTGGCGATAGCACCACCTATTAGTATTTCGCTTAACATAGTTTTTTTCCTTATTTTGTATTCTTACATGTGGAGTTATTAACAAATCACATGCAATATCATAATCATCACAAATAAATTTTTTTGTGTAACACATTTTTGTCTGAACAAATATAATATATGGTTTCTTTTTTAACTTTGCAAAGAAACGATCATACATCCCTTTTCCAAATCCAATTCTTTGTAAATTTCCATCAACTCCAACTACTGGAACTATGGCTATATCAATCTTTTTAATATCTCTTAAAGTATTTCCCGCTTCATAAATACCAAACTTTTTTTTCTTAAGCGGTAATCTAAATGGTACCATCTTAAAACTTTGCTCAACCATAAATGGGGTGTATATATCACATTTTTTTCTTAGTTTATTGATAGTTTTTGTTATATTTGATTCAAGACTCATAGGTATATAAAAAAGTATTTTTTTATTTTTAATATTTTTAAGCTCTTTAATAAGTTTAGAGTTCACTCTTTTATCAGCATATAATTTATTGTGAACTGATATATTTTTAAGCTTTTGAATGCAATTTTGTCTAAATATCGTTTTACTAAGAGGCATATTAAATCTTTATGGCTATAATTTCGCTAATTTTACTCTAAAAACAGAAAACAAGGTAACAAATGTTAAAAAAATCACTAATAATTATATCTATTTTATCAACTCTTTTATTTCAAGCATGTTCAGATGAAACTAAAGAAGAAACAGTAGAGAATTTACTTTCAGCAAATGAATACGTACTAACTGGCTTGGATAATAAACAATATATAGTAAAAAAAGAGGGGAACGGTTTTATTCTTGAAGGGGCACAAGGAAAAGTAGTAATGTTTGATATATTTGCAACATGGTGTCCACCTTGTCGCGCCGAAGCTACTCACTTAGCAGCACTTGTTAAAAAATATAAAGGGAAATTTGTTGTAATTGGTTTAACTATCGAAGATAATATCCAAAATGAAAAACTTTTAAAATTCAGACAAGAATATAATGCAAACTATGTACTAGTAAACTCTAGTACAAATCGTAAACTCAGTGATGCTATTGTAAAAGAGCTAAAACTTGGAGAAAGATATCCAATCCCAACAATGGCACTTTATAAAGATGGTACACTTATAAACCATTATGTTGGGGCAACTGAAGAAGAATTTATTGATAGTGACATCAAAAGAGCATTAGGTATATAATGTTTGGTTTTATAAAAAAATCATTTTCTAAGACTGCTGAAGCTATAAAAGCAGTAGCTCCAAAGAAAAAAATATCATTTACAAAAGATGAAATAGAAGATATTTTACTTGAAGCAGATGTTGAGTATGAACTTATAGAGATACTTATGAATGAGATGTATCAAAGTAAAATCACTCGTGATATACTTCGCTCAAAGCTTCTAGCAACTTTAGCTTACACAACTTATAAAGAGCCAGAGTTTAAAGCTCCATTTGTTGAGTTAATTGTTGGAGTAAATGGTGCTGGAAAAACGACAACAATCTCAAAACTAGCACAGCGGTATAAATCTCAAGGTAAAAAAGTTATACTTGGCGCTGGAGATACTTTTCGTGCTGCTGCTATTGAGCAACTCACACTTTGGTCAAAGAGATTAGAGATACCTATTGTTGCTTCAAAACAAGGACATGACTCTTCTGCTGTAGCCTATGACACTATAGACTCTGCTAAAAGCAAGGGTTATGATAATGTTATCATTGATACTGCAGGAAGACTTCATACTCAAACAAATCTAGCAAATGAACTTATCAAAATTAACCGTATTTGTAACAAAGCTCATGAAGGTTCTCCACATAGAACAGTCTTAGTAATTGATGGTACTCAAGGTAACTCAGCAATAGCTCAAGCAAAAGCATTTAATGAGATGATTGGGATTGATGGAATAATTATCACGAAACTAGATGGAACTGCAAAAGGTGGTTCTATTTTCAGTATAGCTTATGCCCTTGAACTACCAATTTTATATGTTGGGACTGGTGAGCAACCAGAAGATTTAACTCCATTTGATAAGTATGAGTTTGTAGATAGTTTACTTGATGTTTTATTTAAAGAGTCTAACTAAACATTAAGACTCTTTAACCCTAAATAAAATAAATATGTCAATTTGTCATATTTTAACATCTTCATCTAAAAAATATGTATAATTTTCTAATAATTAATAAAAGGCTAATATATGGCTAAGAAAAAAATACTATTTGAATGCCAACATTGTGGATTAACTACACCAAAATGGATGGGTAAATGTACTAACTGTGGGGCATGGGATTCTTTTATAGAACTAAATGACCATCAGCAAGAAGTGGTAAAACAAACGAAGTCCACAACATCCTCATTAGCTAAAGCTATAAGTATAAATGAAGTTATTGAAGAAGAAGTTTATAGATTTAGCTCACATGATAATGAACTTGACATGGTTCTGGGTGGTGGTGTAGTTCCTGGTTCACTAACCCTTATAGGTGGTAGTCCTGGAGTTGGTAAATCAACCCTACTTTTAAAAGTTGGTGGAGATATTGCATCAACTGGCAAAAATGTATTATACGTAACAGGAGAAGAATCTCAAGGGCAAATAAAACTACGTTCAAATCGTCTAAAGGCGAATCAAGATAGTTTATATCTTTTAAGTGAAATAAGGCTAGAGCAAGTACTTATTGAACTTGAACATAGAGAGTATGAATTTTTAATAATTGATTCTATTCAAACTCTATACTCTGAAGCAATAAGTTCAGCACCTGGTTCTGTGACACAAGTAAGACAAATAACATTTGAATTAATGCGAATAGCAAAAGAAAAAGATATAGCTATATTTATCATTGGTCATATTACAAAAGAGGGTTCAATTGCAGGTCCAAGAGTGCTTGAACATATGGTGGATACTGTTTTATACTTTGAAGGTGATTCATCGCAAGAACTTAGAATTTTAAGAGGTTTTAAAAATCGCTTTGGTCCAACTTCTGAAATAGGTGTTTTTGAAATGAAAGAAGAGGGTCTAATCTCTGCAACAGATGTAGCATCAAGATTTTTCAATCGTAATTCAGAGCAAGCTGGTTCTGCACTTACTGTAATCATGGAAGGTTCTCGCCCTATTATACTTGAAGTTCAAGCACTTGTATCTGAATCACATACTCCAAACTCTAAAAGACAAGCTACTGGATTTGATAATAACAGACTAAATATGCTTTTAGCTTTATTAGAGAGAAAACTAGAAATTCCACTATCCTCTTATGATGTTTTTATAAATATAACAGGTGGCATAAAGATTACTGAAACATCAGCAGACTTAGCTATTTTAGCTGCTATTATTAGTAGTTTTAGAGATAGGGTTATATCTAAAGAAACTGTGTTTATAGGTGAAGTTTCACTTGTTGGAGATGTTCGTGATGTTTATGGGATGGATGTGAGACTAAAAGAAGCTAAGATGCAAAACATAACTAAAGCTTTAGTTGCTAAAAAACCACTTATTAAAACTACTATTAAAACCTTTATAGTAGATGAAGTAACAAAACTTTTAGAGTGGTATTAAAATTTTATAAATTAAAACATAGTTTAACTATAAAAAAGCTATAATTTCAAAAAATATTTAAAGGGTTTTTTATGATTGATGCAGAATTTAGAAGTGAAGAAAGATTTTCAAAATTATCATTAGCATATGAAGGTGCAGATGAAAAGCAAAGAGTTAATGATGTTATTGAAAAAATCATTGCAAAACATGCACCCATGAAACCTGAAACATATACTTGTACTATATCAAATAACAGAGAAGTATTAGTGATAGAATATCATGATGACAATTCTCGTGAAGCTGGTGATATTTTTGAAGAGATGATGAAAGCTTTAAATATTACTCACTGTGATTAAATTAAATATAGATCTTCTTTATATTGTTTTTTTCACAAAAGGCACATTTTTTTAGTACATTATTATACTACAATTCCAACTTAATAAATATTTTGATATACTATCCATAATTAAAATCAAGGAAGATATGATGGCGGAAGAGACAAAAGAAGAGACCACAGAAGAGGCTACAACAGAAAAAAAACCTAAAAATACATTAATGATAATTATAATTGCTGTATTGGTACTAATTATTATCGGTGGTGGAGCAACTGCCTTTTTATTAATGGGTGATGATGAACAAGTTCAAACTCAACAGCAAATGCCAGCACCGACTCAAGAAGTAAGAAAATCAAGTAGATCTAGAAGCTCTGGTGATTCTATGAATTCTAGAAAACTTTCAGATATTGGTATTTTATATCCATTAGATACTTTTACTGTAAATCTTAAAAGTGATCAAGGTCGTCGTTATCTAAAAGCTACTATTTCATTAGAACTAAATGGTGAAGAGTTAAGTCTCGAACTTGATAATAAATCTCCAGTTATTAGAGATAGAATCATAAGAATTTTATCTTCAAAAACACTAGAAGAGATTAGTTCTAAAAAAGGCAAACAAAAAGTTTCTGACCAGATTGTAGATACTATGAATTCTATGATTGTTGATGGAAGTGTTAAAGGTATCTACTTTACTGAATTTGTGATTCAGTAAAACTTTAAATTTTTATCTCAACTACCTTTTTATCCTCTATCTTTAAGATTCTGTCACATAGTGGCAGCATCGCTTCATCATGAGTAACCATAACGATCGCTACATCTTGTTCTCTTGCTATCTTTTTTAACATCTCTACAACTGCCACAGAACGTTGAGAATCTAGTGCTGCTGTTGGTTCATCTGCCAATATAATTTGCGGTTTATTTGCTAGTGCTCTTGCAATTGCTACACGTTGATTTTGTCCACCTGATAGTTCAGATGAAAGTGCGTCAGCTTTATCAGTTATATCAAAGTAATCTAATAACTCCATAGCAAACTTTTCTGATTCCTCTGTTGAGACACCATTTGTTTGTGGAACTAAGGTTATATTTTCTAAAACTGTTAAAAATGGGATTAGATAGTGTGCTTGAAAAATAAAACCAATTTTTTCTCGTCTTATTTTTCTCGTTTCTTTTGTAAGCCACTTATTTTCATATACCTTTTCTTCACCTAGATATATAGTTCCACTTGTAGGTTCTTCAACACAACCTATCATCATAAGAAGTGTAGTTTTACCTGCCCCGCTTGGAGCTACAAGTGCTACAAGTTCACCTTTATCTATACTAAAAGAAGTATCTTCAACTATACTTACTACCTCAGTACCTTTAGTAAATCTTTTTGTTAAATTATCAATTCTTATGCTTTGTTTAGTACTCATTTTATCCACCTATCGCAGTTGCAGGATCTGCTGACACTACTTTTTTCACACCTATAAATGAAGCTAATACTGAAGCTACTAATATTACTACAAAAAGAGCAATAGTATCTGGAGTTTCAAGAACTACTTTTTTTGGAAATTTATCATAAGTTAATTGTGAAAATATACTACCAAAAGTAAAGGCTAAAAATCCAAGTAACACAGTTTCTTGAACAACCATTTTAACAATCATAGAATTAGGAATACCAATAAGCTTCATAATTGCTATCTCTTTCATCTTCTCTAAAGTCATTGTATATATAATTAAAGCAATAATAATTGTAGAAACAACAATAAGAATAACAGCAAACATTCCAATCTGTTTTGATGATTTTTCTATTAAATTTTTCGATAATAACTTATTTTGTTCTGCTTGAGTAAAAACAGACTGATGCTTAAATCTTCTTAACTCATTGGCAATATTATCAACACTGTATCCATTTTTTATTTTGGCTACAATAGTATTTACCATATGAGAATCATTATTTTTCATACCCCTTGCTCTATCAGTCCTTATACGATTATTTGTGTATAAAAACTGTAATTCTTGAGCATCTTTTAAACTTATAAATACAAGTGGATCACCACCAGAAGACACGCTTCCATGAGTAACTCCAACTACCTTATATTCATCCCTTCCTAAAAGTATATTATCTCCAAGATGAAAATTACAGTTATCAGAGATAACAATTTCATAATGATTACGTTGAAGTCCCCTACCTTCTATAATCCTATTTGGATTTATAGGATTAAAACTTCCATTTGGATCATATCCAACAGCTACAACACGTGTTGGTTTTGGCTTACTTGGTAATTGGATATTTTGAAAAGTCATAGCTTCGGCACTTTTGATACCATCTATAACTCTGAGTGTATTTTTTAAATCTTCATGAATACGTGAAGCCTCAGCAAATGGACCAAGAGTATTTTCTTGAACTATCCATAAATCTGCATCAATATCATCTATAAGTACCTTTGCTTCAACTATCATGCCTCGGTAAATACCAATCATAACAAGGACTATACCTAAAAGTAAACCTACACCCATAGCTGTCACTAAAAACTTACCTAAAGAGTGAGATACATCCTTTTGTGCTAAATTAATCATTAATGTATACTCATTCCCTCAGTTAAAGGCTTCTTCTTTGGATTTGTTATTAGTATTTCAACATTCATATCAAAATTATTAACAGCTACTTCATCTTGAGTTTTAGCAATTATTTCTACACTTTTACAAGTAGCCTTAGAGTCCTTCTTTATCCAAAGACAAGGATTACCATTTTTATATTTAACTACATTAGATGGAACTTTTATAACATTATCTAAATGTTTTGTAGCTATTAAAACTTCTGCTTGTTCCTCTATATAAAATGGTATTGGTAGATTTTCAAATGCCACATCAACTTCTCTTTCTTGAGTAACTGCATCACTTTTAGCTACTATTCTTTTAACAACACCTTTATACTTTACATCTCTTTGTGAACGAAGCATTATCTTTGCATTTTGTCCAACTTTTATGGAGCCACTTAGTTTTTCATCTATATATGCTTTTATCCATACAGTTTTAGGATCCACTATCTCAAAAATTGTTTGAGATGGTGTTAGCGTTTGTGCTACTTCAACTAACTTTAGTATAACATACCCATCTACTGGCGCATATACTTTAAAGCGAGATAGTTTTACTTCTAAAGATTCTACACCTTTTTGTGAACGAACTATCTCAATATTTGCAGATTTTATTCTTGCATTCGTGACTTTTATCTGAGCTTCTATCACATCTAAATCTGCTTTTGCTTTATCATATTCAGATTGTGAAGCAAAAGATTGTTTCTTTAGTTTGGAGTATCTATCGTAAGTTAGTTTTGCTAAAACTTTTTGTGCATTTAAACTTTCTAACTCTTTTTGTGAAGCTATTAGTTCTGATTTCGATTTTTCAACAGATATTTTAGATTCATCAAGAAGTTTTGGTAACTCTACTGAATCAATAGTAGCTAATAAATCACCTTTTTTAACCCACTCACCCTCATCTGTAAAAAGTTTAAGTATCTTTCCGCCAGTTTGAGCATTTATACTATAAATATTTTTAGCACCAACATTTCCTATGCCAAATATCTCAACATCTATACTTCCTTTTGTTGCAGATATAGTTTCGTATGTTGTTTTTGGTATATAAACTTTATTATAAAAGACAAATCCAACAACTATTAAAATTGCTAAAATTATTAAATATTTTTTGATACTCTTCATTATATTTTTCCTTCTAAGTACTCTATTTGATTTATTGAGATCGATTTGGAGTAGTATGTTTGCAGTAAGCCAAGCTCAGCATTTAAAACAACCGTTATAGTATCTAATACTTCTATGTATGTACTAAGTCCCTCTTTATAACGAGCCTCTAGTACATCTTTACTCTCATTTGCTGCATCTATTTGTGCTTTTTTAGCTAAGATAGTGTTGTCATATCTTTTTATATCTATGACTAATCCACTTAATTCCTCTTTTAATACTAATTTTTTTGAAGCCTGTGTTTGTTTTGAAATCTGTGTACTTATTTGTGCTTTTTGTTCATCTGCTGATGTGCGTCCACCAGTATAAATTGGTATAGTTAAAGAAACTCCAACAAGTTTTGAATCATAATTACTTAATGAATCTATATGATTGTATGATGCAAAACCATCTACTGAGCCATAGTGAGAAGCTTTTGCTGATTTATGCAAAAGGTTATTTTTATCTATACTTTTAGAATCTATTTTTAACTGATAGTTATTATTTAAAACTTCATCTTCTACATCAGCACTAAAATTATAATCTTGTTTAATCAAATTAGTTTCTAACTCTACATCATCATCAATATTTTCATTCATATAAAGGCTCAAAGACACCTTTGCTTTTTCATATAGAGCATAGGCGATAGCTAAATTATCTTTAGCTTCATAAACAGAAGCTAAAAATCTACTAGAGTCAGCCTTTGTTTTTAAACCTTGTTCTACTAATGCAATAGATTGCTCATAATAAGCCTCTTTTGCTTCTAAATCTTTTTCTCTTACTATTATGGCTTCTTGTTGTAAAATCATTTGAAGATACAAAGATTTAACCTTATATACTAAAAGAGCTTGAGCATCTTTTAGTGATAATTTTGATATATCTTCATCAAATTTTGAAGCTTCAACTTTGGATGATGTCTTTTTAAAATCCCATATCTTTTGTTTTAAAAATACACCAGTAGACCATGAGTCATCATCCTTTGTTGTAAAAGTACCATTTACTGGTAGTGCAAAAGTTTGAATAGGGTTATATTCTGCCTGTAAATTAACCTGTGGCAAATAATCTGAAAAGGCTGAATCATAACTTTTTTTAGACTGTGTAATTTTTAACTCAAACGACTTTATATCTGGATGATTTTGTAAACTCTTATCTATGCTCTCTTGCATAGACAAACTACTAGCAGATAATACAGAAGTTAAAATAAAACTTATTAATACTATTTTCTTTTTCATACTCTAATGATAGTACATTTATGTTAAGACAACGTTATTATAAAAACTCTAAAGAAAAGCAACTTCCATTTTTGTCTGAAATAACTTCAATCTTTATATTCATAGCTTCACTTAGTCTTTTTACTATATCTAAACCTAAACCACTACTATTTTGACCACTATACTCTCTATCAAAAATTTTCTTTGGTTCTTTTATACCTACTCCGCTATCTTCTATACAAAGCTTTTGTCCTTTTACATATATCTTTACATATCCACCATTTTTGTTGTATTTACAAGCATTTAATATAAGGTTATGTAGTATTTGTTTTAGAGCATTAGCATTCGCTTTGACTATAAAACTGGAATAAGAAACTTCAAAATTTAAATTTGGATAGTTTGGTTGATGAAGTTGAATGACATCACGAACTACATCATAAATATTAGTATTTCTTACTTGAAAAGTTTTCTCTTCTAAAAGTATTGTTAAATTTTCTCTTAATTCAGAGATAGCATCTATACTTTTACCAAGTCTAAGTAAAGCTTTTGACTCTGTATTTTCATTTTGTTTTTGAAGTATTTTTATATTTAACTTCATTGCAGTAACTGGAGTATTTAAATCATGAATTAAATCTTTTGCAAACTTATCAAGTGTTTCAATACTTTCTTGTAGTGGTTTTAATGCACTTTTTGCTAAATAATAAGATATAAAAGCAAAAATAGATAATAATAAAAATTGTATAGCGATTATTTTTATTTTTAAATTTGATAGCTTTATTTTATATGATTTTTTTGACTTAAAAACTTTTAAATATCTTTGCTGATTTTTTATAGGAATATACTTAGAGAATTCATCTCTTTCTATCTCAAAATTTCTTATATCTATATGCTTTTTCTTTTGCACATATTTATGATGAAAATCCTTACTAAATTCTTTCATATTTTCTGCCATCTTGATGTGTCTAGCATACTCTATCAATGAAAAATGTTCACCTTTTAATAGCTGAGACTTCATCTGTTGTAAATAAAAGAATCCAGAAACTAAAATAAGGACGGCTACACTTAAAAAATAAGTAATGAAAAATTTTAAAAAGGCATTCTTTTCATGATGAAGCAAGACGATACCCCACACCTTTAATAGTCATAATAGGTAATCCAATTTTTCTAAGTTTATTTATATGTACACGTAAGGAACCATCACTCATCTCTTTTCCACTATAAAGTTCATCCATAATATACTCTTTTTGAACAGTTTTATTTAATTGTTGAAAAAATAGTTGTAGCATTTTTAACTCACATGGTGGCAATGGTATAAAAATATTCTCTTTGTAAAGTTCATTTGTTTCAATAACAAACCTAAAATCATCAACCTTAATTTCATTCATGTATGAGTTGTATTGTCTTTTAAGCAATGCATATATGCGTATCAGAAGCTCATCAAAATCAAATGGTTTTTTAATATAATCATCAGCTCCAGAATCAAAGCCTTGAGCTAATGATTCTACATCATTAAGAGCTGTTATAAAAATAGATGGTGTTTTATCTCCACTATCTCTTAAACTTTTTAAAAGTTCAAAACCTCTAAGTTCTGGTACATTCACATCTAGCAAATACATATCAAAACTATTAGAAAAAGTTTTATCTAATGCATCTTCACCATTAATAGCTAAACTTACAGAGAAATTTTCACCCTCTAGTAATTCCATAAGTGATTCTGACAAAACTTCATCATCTTCAAGGAGCAGTATTTTTTTCATAAATTGATTATACCCAAGTTGATACAATTATGATATAATTTACATAAATAGGAGTACTTTAAATGATTGGAATTGACCTTATTAAGACTTCTCGCATGGCTACTATGATAGAAAAGTTTGGTGATAAAGCACTTAAAAAATTTCTTTGTGCTGATGAAATCAAACTTATTAAAAATCATAAAACTGCTTCAGGATTTTGGGCAATTAAAGAGGCTTGTTCAAAAGCCTTAGGGGTTGGAATTGGTTCTACATGTAGCTTTCATGATATACTCATATTTAAAACAGATAAAGGTGCTCCAAAACTACAATTATCATCTAAACTAATTGAAAAATTTAATATTTCAGATATCTCTGTATCTGTTACTCATGATGGAGATTATGCTATTGCTGTTGTAGCAATTGAAACTAAAAAATAATTTTATCCACCACCAACAAAATCTAAAAGTTCCAATTTATCACCATCATTTATAATATATTTCTTCCAGTCATCTTGCTTTACTATATCCATATTTACAGCAGCAGCCATAACCTTTCCATCTAAATTTAGAACTTTAAGAACTTCATCTAAAGTAGTATCTTTTGGAAAGTCTTTTTCTTTACCATTAATAATTATTTTCATATTTCTTCTTTTTATGTAATAGTATCTTATTTTATTCAATATACAACAAATAACTGATATAATCTTATAAAATTATATAAGTGGAAAGAATGCTAAACTCTAAAGAAATTGTTAATCACACAAAAGATTTAAATATTTTATTCGTAGAAGATCATGAAGACTTACGAGTAAATACTGCTCATATACTGACAAAATTTTTCAAAATTGTTGAAGTTGCTGTTAATGGAGTGGAAGCATTTGAAATATTTAAAGAAGATAAAAATAAATTTGATATTATTATATCTGACATTCAAATGCCACTTATGGATGGTGTTGAATTAACAAAAAAAATATATTCTATAAAACCTAATCAAACTATTATCATATTATCAGCTTATGACGATGCAAAATACCTACATGAACTAATAAACCTAAAAATAGAACATTTTTTAAAGAAACCTATTGATTACCAAGACCTTTTAAAAGCTTTATTAAATGCTTCAAGAATGGTTAATAATATAAAAAAAGATGGTACTATTAATATTAATAATATAAAACTAAATGAAATATTTACATTCAATAAAGATAATAGTTTATTATATAATGATAAGGAAATGATTACATTAACAAAGTTTGAGATGATTTTCATGCAACTTCTTACAGATGAAATTGGAAAAATATATTCAAATGATGATATTTCTAATTATTACGTCTCTTATGGTGAAACATTAGATGCTGCAAACATAAGAAAATTAGTATCTAAGCTTAGAAAAAAACTTCCCGAAAATACAATAGAAAGCCTTTATGGTGTTGGTTATAGACTAGTTCCTTTTATGTAAAGTTTGTTGTCTACATGTAGAGGCACTTAACATTTTAGAATAGTTTTGTGTCCCCTCTTTTCCTATAAATGTATATGTACCAATACTTAAGGTATATGTTTCCTTATTTACCTCTAAACCATCACAGTTTATAGTTTTTCCTTGATTATACATTAAAACTGCATTCATCATTTTTTCTTGTTGGGCACGATTGTATTTATTAAAGCCTATTGCAGATAATATTACAAATAATAAAATAGAAGTTACTAAAAATTTTTGCTTCTTATTAAGAGCAGTAAAATAATGAAGCGTTAAAAAAAATAATAGAGTAAGTATAATTCCAGCAATATAAGCCACTAAGCAGTCCCTCTAATTTGATATGTAATATCTCCAGCACCAAAGCCAATAATAAGACCACGATCTAGAATTTTAAGCTTTTCTTTGTCTTTTATAACAGTTATAGTATTGTTTGCTCTAGTGATATTATCAGCCATAGTAAGATTATATCTTTTAAACTTTTCTTTAAAATCAATATCACGAGAAGCTTCACCAGCTGACCATACAGGTAAAATAATAAGTTCTTCAGCACCCTCAAAACATTTTATAAATGCATCTAAATTATCGATAGTACGAGAGTATTTATGTGGTTGCCAGATTGCTGTAATCTTGTCAAAACCTTTTAATGAGGCATACTCTTTAACAGATTCAAAAGTAGCTTTTATCTCTGTTGGATGATGACCATAATCATCAATAATTACGCGACTCTCTTCAGCTCCAACAATATCAAAACGTTTTTTGATACCTTTAAATGAAAGTATATTTTCTCTTATCTCTTCAATATCCATAGAGTCACTTGCCGCTAAAATTGCTAAAGCTGCATCAAGAGCGATATGCTTACCAAAACCCCATACATCAAATGAACCCATATCTCTAAGAG
>Ga0256837_1001766_pt1 | contig 14370 bp, 15 predicted proteins | sample 4562384metaG_FD_185976 | JGI IMG/M metagenome (GOLD analysis project Ga0256837, IMG submission 185976) | Hydrothermal vent microbial communities from Guaymas Basin, Mexico - 4561-384 | ecosystem: Environmental > Aquatic > Marine > Hydrothermal vents | place: Mexico: Guaymas Basin | collected... | reverse complement strand
TCAGCATAATCAATATAACCTACAGAGTAGGGAGTCTGTTTGATAAGTGCTGCAACACCAGAATTTGTGTTCCCGCCGATATGATGGTTTCCTGGCCAGTTGAGTGATTTTTTGGCACCATATGTTTTTCTCCACTTCTTAGAGACTTTACTTAAATAGTATGTGTAGTTGTATGTCGTTCCAGAGCCGTCTGCACGGTGAACAAATGTTAATTTTTTATGTGGAAGTTTCAGGCCTTTGTTGGCTGCTGAGATAAGTTTGTTATCCCAGTAAGCAACTTTTCCTTCAGAGATTGCAACGATTGCCTTACGGCTTAGTTTTATCTCTGTTACACCCGGAAGGTTGTAACCCATTGTAATCGCACCAACAACACCCGGAAATTGAAAAAGGTTGTTTTTCTTTAAAACTCTTGGGCTTAAAGGTTTATCAGTTCCTGCAAAATCAACTGCACGTGCTTTTGCATCTTTGATTCCTTTTGAAGAACCTTTTTTGATGTAGTCAATCTTAATGCCGGTAGCTTTATTATATGCTTTTGTCCATTTTTGGTAAACACTGTAGGGAAAAGAAGCACCGCTTCCTTTGATTACATCATTGGCACTAAGACCACCGGCAAGTACAGAAGCTACAAGAGCAAGTTTGATTACTTTTGTCATTTATTACACCTTTTAAATTTAAGTTGTGAAAGTATAAAACAGTTAGGTTACAGATTGATTACATGCTATGTATCAAAACTTTATGATAGCATCGAGTTGCACACGCTCATAATCTGCTTCGGGCTTGCCCTCTTTTTTACCTGCAAAGAGTGTGTTGTAAAAGAATGTTCCGGCAAGGTAGGTTCTTTTGCCAAATTTGTATTTTGCTCTGATTGCATGCCCTTTAGCAGCAGAACCACCACCGAAATTATCAGAATCACTATGTGCACCCAGTACGGCATCTGCTTGAACATATGTATAAGAATATTTCAACTGCCAATCATGGACTTTTTTTGCTTTTCCTATTTGTATCGCCAGGTCATATCCAAGGTTTTTATTGCTTGCTGCAGCATTGTATGCCATTCCTGCAGCTAGTGCAAGCGGTTTTGTAAGTACATTTTTAAATTTGATCTCTCCAAATGCTTCTACAATGTTGTAATCATTTTCAAACACACCGTTTACTAAAGTATTTCCCATACCCGTACCCTTGTTCGTACCGTAAATAGGAGTGTTGCCTTTAACACCATCGTAGTAATAAACGCCTGCACCTAAGTTTAGTTGCGCATTTTCTAATTTTATTTTCTCTACATATTGTGCAAAAAAGAGGTTAATATCATCTTTTGCAGTCACCTGTTCAGCATATGTTGGTTGATCTATACCCAGATTAATGATGCGAGAATTATTTTCATACTTATAGTTTATACCATTGAGAGAGATGTCATTATCCCAAATAAGTTGTGATTTGATAGGTCTGTAGATCATATAGGGCTCTCTTCCAACTTGCAGTGTAGAAGCCCCATTTTTATATGTTACACCTAAGATGTTAAATCTGAGTGATTGCCAAAAATAATCACTTAAGGCTTTGTCATCCAAAAATGTTTGATTTCCTGAAGTTGGATTTGCATAGCCACTTCGCATACCGACATTGAATGTAAGATTATCACTCAAGTCAACTCCTGCGATCAATCTTAATCTATATCTATTATGATACGTATATTTATTTGTACTATCTGTGCCGTCTTTATAGTATGTCTCTTTACTCTCATATCTGAGTCTTAAATCACCTTTGAAGTGAATTCTCTCAAGGATCTCATGTTCGATGCCAGTAGCCTCAGAAACGCTTTTTGATACAAGAGTCGGATTTGGAGTTGCGTTTGCAGCAACAGAACCTAGAGTTACAACAGTTAGAGCTGATAAAACAGTTTTTTTCATTTTTAATTCCTTGTTTATTTTATTTTTTGCTTTGTAGGTAATAGAACGGTATCTATGCGTTTAATATTGGGGGTTTAAACAGTGCTGTGTTTGTTTGAAATGTATGTGGATACAATGGAACAAGCTCTTGGAATTTGTTTGCTGTTATCATGCACAATGAAGATTTTTGCATAAAAAAGAAGTTTTTTACCTCTTGTGTATTGTCCTCTTCCGCTTCTATATCCTCTTCAAGTTCTAAAACGGTTTGGGTTTGACTGTCGAGATCAATAAAAGATGCATCCACAACAGGAGTAAAAAAGATAAAGAGTGAAAAAAGCAAGAGAGTAAGTAATGTTTTACTGTTGATGTTTTTCATACTTTTGCCTCCTGTTGTTAATTCTGTCAGCATAATAGTAAAATAATTTGGTTACAAAAAGATTACAAAAGAGAAGAGTTGGACAAATATATTGTAATACTGTAATCTTTTTGTAACCTAGCTATTTTATACTTTCACCAACAAACAAAAAAAGGAATTCAAAAATGAAAAAAATTGTTTTATCAGCTTTAGCTGCGTTTACATTAGGTTCAGTAGCTGCAAACGCAGGTGCCTTAAAGCTTTATCAAGATGAGAATGGTCAAGTTTTTACTAAAGCGGGAGAAGGGCGTACACTGATACAAGACAAATCAGTTTCAGTCTTCTCAAAAGCAGATAAATTAAAATTTTCAGGTTTGACATATATTGGTGCTAATGTAAAAGACTATGCTGATAATCAAGAGACAACAGCACAAATGGAGATCCGTCGTGCATATTTCCAATTAAAAGCATACTTTTTGGATGATCCTAAATCATACTATCGTGTAACTTTTGATATGTCTAAAGATGTTACTGGAGATGAAAAACTTCGTGCAAAATATGCGTATCTTTATTTAAATGCTATTTTACCGGCAACCGGTGTAGAGATTGGTCTTGCTCACCGTCCATGGCATGATTATGAAGAGCATAATGCTTGGTACTATCGTAATATCTCAAAAGTACTTATAGAAGATAAAGATCATGGACCGGATTTAAGTAACTCTGCGGACTTTGGAGTGATGACAAAAACAAAAACAAAATATTTTGATGCCGATATTGGTCTGTTTAACGGTGAAGGATACCATGCATTTCAAAATGCTCAAAATGGAGTTAGTTTTGAGTGGAGAACAACTGCGCACATCCTTGGGGTAAACGGAAAAGACAAGCAAACTACGAAAACATATTGGGATGCTTCTTTCTTTGGTCAATACAATATGAAACATAAAACACTTACAAATGCTGGTGTTGCTGTTGGCAATGAAGATTTAATTTTTGGTGGTCTGCATACTGTTTATAATCAACCATCATTCCTGGTTTCTGCTCAGTATGTTTACTCAAAAGATACACGTACAAAACAGATAACTACAGGAACAGTTACATCTAAAGTGTCTGCTCAAGCAGGTTCAGGATACAGTGCCAATGCTGAGTACCGCTTAGGCAGTGAAAAAGAGTACAGAGTGCTTGCGCGTTATGACTCTTGGACACCACAAAGAAAACCGAGCGCAGAGAGTTCTAAAAAAGAGAACAAAGGATATATTTTTGGTGCTGCTTGGGAGCAAAACCGTAATCTTCAATGGGTAGGAAATGTTATAGTGACAGATAATGAAAAAGGAAGTCTAAAATATGCGAACAACGGTACCGCATATATGATTACTGCAGAAGTAAGATTCTAATAAACAGAGCTTTTTAGCTTTGTTTACTCCAAAATATTTAAACTCCTCTCCATTTTTTCCTTCTCTTGCATAATTTCAGCAAATAAAAGTTATCATTCTGTATTAAGTATAGGAATAGTGTAATGTCAAAAGAGATGTTTGAAGTATTAAAAAAAGAGGTGAGGGACGCTGGTCTTTTAGAAAGAGTTCCAGTTCGAGGAAGTATAGAGATGATAGCCATCATAATAAGTATGGCACTTATCTATTATGTAGAGTTTCACTGGGACTCAATAGATATGGCATTCCCATATAAGAGTATCCTTTTGGGGCTTTTTATGAGCTTGGTCTTTACACGTGCGGTATTTGTCTCGCATGATATTCTTCACAGACAGTACTTTAAAGATAAGTCGCTCTCATTTAAACTGAGCTATCCTTTTTCTGCGATCATTTTAAGTAACTCCTCTTCATGGTGGGATTATAAACATAATGTAAACCATCATACATGGTGTAATATAGTCGAGAAAGATGAAGATATAAACGCAATGGATGGTGCTTTTACACATAAAAAAGGTGATAAAGCATGGCTTAGAAAGAGTAAATATCTGGTCTTTTGGGGTGCTATGTTCTTTATGTATCCTGCGTTTATTATACAATCATATAAGTTTGTAATTAGTAGAAAAAAATGGGGTGAGTTTGCTTTAATGCTTCTTCACTGGCCACTTGTCTGGGGACCTGTTTTTTATTTTCTTCCCTTCAATGAAGCGATTATTGTTGCTCTGACACTCAACTTCACGCTCTCTCCTTGGCTTGCATTTGGATTTATTACAAATCATTTGGGGTGTGAGGTTTTTGATAATGAGATAGGAAGTCAACTCTCTTGGATGGAGTTGCAGATGAGAGGTTCGCGCTCACTTCGTGGCGGGATGATAGTACACTGGTTCTATGGAGGATTAAATACTCAGATAGAACATCATCTCTTTCCAAAAGCACCGCGATTTAATCTTTTAAAGGTACAAAAAATTACAAAAGAGTTTGCACGCAAACATAATATTAATTATTTTGAGACGGGGATTTTAGAAGCGTATGTGCAGATAAACAGTGAGTTGAAGAAGTATTAAACTCCTTCGACTCTTAGAACTTTTGTATTTCCAACCATCAACTCAACAGTCATCAAAATTCTTTTAAACACAGACTCTTGACGATACTCCAAATTATGTTTTTTACAGATATCTTTTACTATCGGCTGCATCTTTTGGTAAAAAGAGTGCGGCATATTTGGGAAGAGGTGATGCTCTACCTGATAATTTAAAAAGCCGTGTAAAAAGTCTATAAAATCAGTTCCTGTATTGTAGTTTACACTTCCCATAATTTGACGGAGGTAGTACTCACCTTGTGATTTATGTGGTGTTGAGAACTGGTAGATGTCTTCTGCTGAATGGTTTGGTACTATCACTAAAAATGAGTGTAGATTTGCAAAAAATTCACCAAGTACCAAGAAACCAAACGCAGTTCCTACAGCGCTCCAACCCCACGGTAAAAAGAGCAGTGGAAGAAAAACGAACTGAAAAAGACCATAAGGCAGAAGATACTCTTTCCATAACTCACGCCCTTTTGCTGTAAAAGGGGAAAAGTTATAACTTTGGTTTCTAACATCATTCATACTTTTATTGTCTTTGTTTTCTAAAATTCTTTGTGTATTTGGTGCATAATAAGCAAGTTTCCAAATACCTGCAAAGATATAGACAACAGCATATTTCATCCACATCGGAATTTTTGCATTGTGCAGCCATTCCAGGTTTTTTTCAACATTATCTGGATCATCAAGTTCACCTAGATGGTAATGGTGCATAATGTTATGTTCATATGCCCATGCATCCGGTTTAATCCAATCAAGCCAGTCGATATACCTTCTTTTTCCTTTTGCAAAACCTGCTTTTGTGTAGCGCTCAGGGATATTGGGCACTTTATCGTATGCGCCATGGAGAATTGGGTGGGTTACATTTGCCCAGCGTGCAACATTTCCCACACTGATGAGAAAGGCACCGATAATACCAAAAAACCAAAAGTCAAAAGTAGACATTCCGGAGTTATAGGTATTTAAAATCGTTACAGTAGCTATAAGTAAAAAACCAGAAACTGTTGCAGTCCGACCCCATTTTTCCAATTTGAGCAGATGCTCAAAATCCTCTTGACCCACTTTTATTGTCTGCTTAATAGCATCTATGTCTTTTTGTAGCTGCGTTTGATCTACATCTTCGTATCGTGTATATTGACTCACATTTTTTCCTAATAGTTATTATTAAGTGGGATTATAATCTATTTTCACTTAATAGTTAATATAACCTAAATATCAATTTGGATAAAATAGCAACAATTATAACAATTTGGAGATTTTAATGGACGCAGCCAAATATATTTGGATGAATGGAAAATTTATGGCATGGGAAGATGCTAAAGTACATGTATTGACTCATACAATTCATTATGGAAACGGTGTGATTGAGGGAACAAAAGCATACAAAACAGAAAAAGGGTATGCAATTTTTCGTTTAAACGACCACACAAAAAGATTAAAAGAGTCAGCAAAGATGACACTTTTAGATATTCCTTACAGTGTAGAGGAGCTAAACGCAGCACAAATAGAGCTTGTGCGTAAAAATGAATTTACCGGTGACAATGTATATCTTCGCCCTTTTGCATTCTTAGGATATGGGGTTATGGGACTCTACCATAAAGATGCTCCGGTTGAGACTGCAGTTGCAGCATGGGAGTGGGGTGCATACCTTGGAGAAGAGGGAATGCGCAAAGGAATCAGACTCAAAATAGTTTCTATGACACGCCCTGCAAATACTTCAAACATGGGAAAAGCAAAAGCGACTGCAAACTATTTAAATTCTCAAATGGCAAAATATGAAGCAATAGACTGCGGGTATGATGAAGCACTGCTTTTGGATGATCAAGGTTATGTTGCCGAAGCGAGCGGAGCGGCATTTTTTATGATAAAAGATGGTGAGATCATAACACCTCCAAGTGATAATGCACTTGCTTCCATTACGCAAAAAATGGTTATTGAGATGGCAGAGGATATGGGGTATACTGTGACTCGTCGTCGTATTACAAGAGAAGAGGTATATGTTGCAGATGAAGCATTCCTAACAGGAACAGCTGCAGAAATCACTCCCATAGCACTTGTTGATGCAAGAGAGATAGGTACAGGATCACGTGGTGCAATTACTCAAAAGATTCAAAGTGGATACTTTGATATTGTTTTTGGCAGAGATAAAAAATACGAGCATTATTTAACGTATATTGACTAAAGAAGGGAAAAATTTGAAAGAGAATATATTAATGGCATCAGATATGAATGACTATTTTAACAAAAAAAAGAGTGAGGACGGCGGTTATAAACAGTCTAACTCAGGCGGCGGTAACAGTGGAGGTCCTAAAGGACCACAAATGCCAAATATGGATTTTAATTTTGGCGGTGGTAAAGCTGCGGCTGTTTATGTCTTGATAGCCATAGTAGTCATGCTTGTTCTTGCAAAACCTTTTACGATTATTCAAGAGGGTGAACGCGGGATTTTAAGTACAAACGGAAAATATCAAGACCAAGCACTTCTTCCGGGTTTGCATTTTATTGTCCCTGTTATCCAGAGAGTTTATATTGTCGATACAAAAGTACGTATAATCAACTATGCGAACAGAATAGAGACGAATTCTAATGCATCAGGTATTATTACAAAACCGGCTATTACAGTACTTGACAAACGTGGTCTGCCGGTTTCAATCGAGCTTACTGTTCAGTACAGACTCAATGCACAGTTTGCTGCACAGACTATTTCAAACTGGGGCTTTAGCTGGGAAGACAAAATCATTAATCCGGTTGTTCGTGATGTTGTTCGTAATGTTGTAGGAAAGTATGATGCAGAATCAATTCCGGTACAACGTAATACAATAGCAACAGCAATTGAATTAGGTATTCAAGATAATGTGAAAAGTTTGAAAAATTCTCCTGTTGTTTTACAATCTATTCAACTACGTGATATCATTTTACCGACAAAGGTAAAAGATCAAATAGAACGTGTACAGCTTGCAAAACAAGAAGTGCAACGTGCTGAACAAGAAGTACAACGTGCCAAACAAGAAGCGCTTAAACGTGCAGCTGAAGCGCAAGGTGTAGCAAATCAAGCAAGAATTGAAGCTCAAGGTAAGGCAGATGCTATCACAATTAACGCTGATGCACAGGCAAAAGCAAATCTTCTTATTGCAAAATCTTTGACAAGACAGCTTTTAGAGCTACAGCAGATGAAAATTCAAGGCAAGTTCAATGATGCTCTTAGAGTGAACAAAGATGCAAAAATCTTCTTAACACCTGGCGGATCTACACCAAATATCTGGGTAGATATGAAAAATGCAAAACAAAGAACAACGGCTAAATAGTAATGGATGAAATACTAAACAGAGTTGATTGGGATAAGCAAGAGCTTCTTCCTGTCATAGTACAGGAGAGCTCTACGAATGAAGTCTTAATGATGGCTTACATGAACAAAGAAGCATTGCAACTCTCTCTGCAGACCAAAACAGCACACTATTTTTCCAGAAGCAAACAGCGTATCTGGAAAAAGGGTGAGAGCAGTGGACATACCCAGGAGATAGAATCTTTTTTTATTGATTGTGATAATGATACCCTGCTTATAAAAGTAAGACAGCATGGTGTTGCTTGTCATACAGGGCGTAAATCATGCTTTTTTACAGAGCTGCAGAGCGGTGAGATTAACTCTGAAGTTGAAATAGATACCGAAGCTACTTATGGTGTTATAGATACGCTCTACCACACTATACAAGAGCGCAAAAATGCCGACCCTGAAACTTCATGGACGGCAAAACTTTTAAGTAAAGGTGAAAATACAATTTTGAAAAAAGTTGTAGAAGAAGCGGGTGAGTACTGTTTTGCTCATAAAGACAATGATGAGTCAGAGATGGTCTATGAAGCAGCAGATTTAACCTATCATATGTTGGTAGCACTTGCTTCAAAAAATATCTCTCCAGATAGAATTAAACAAGAACTGGCTCGTAGATTTGATATGAGTGGTATTGCAGAAAAAAACTCTAGAAAAGATTAGATGACTCCATGAAAGCAAAAATAGTTGCCTTTGTACATAATTTATTAATTTATGACTATATACTCTTTGGTGCTGTTTTTGCTCTTTTCATACTCTTTATGCTTCTTGCTGTTTTGTTACGCAGGAGGATTGGTATTGCTGTTTTTCTGCTATTGTTGGGATTTATTATTTTGATGGTGGGACCAACTTTTGGTTACATAGAAATGCACAAATATCTTTTTAAAAATTCCACCAAACTCATCTCTGAGAAAAAACTTAATTTTGTAGAGGCCATAGTTGTACAGGGAAGTCTTACAAATGAATCAAAATTTAATTTCAAAGAGTGTAGAGTGAGTGCAACTGTTTACAAAAATAGCTCTAACAAGCTCAAAAATTTAATTTTTAAATTGAAACCTCTGAAGAAAAATTCCCTTATAGTGCATGATATTTTAAAAGGTGAAACGAAAAATTTTAAGTTATTTGTAGAACCTTTTCGATACTCAAAAGATTACAATATAACTTTAGGAGCAAATTGTAGATGACTTTATTTAATATATGGCACTTTGTAGTACTGGGATTTATTTTTGTGATTTTTATTATCGGAGTAATCCGTTCCCTGCAAGAAAAAAATATAAAAATGAAGTACTCTATGCTTTTTGCCGTTACTTTAATATCTCTGTTTATGGCGGTATTCTCTATTTTTGTAGTTGACAAATATACAAAAGAGGTTAAGCTGTACAAATTAAAAAACAAGAGAATACTCAGTATTGAAAAGATAGCCTATAGCGGAGAGGTGAAAAATGAGGGTAATTATCCGATTGGAAAAGTTACTTTAGAGATTAAACTTGTGAACAAGGGGCATGCCACTGGTAATGTCAAAGGTGGAAATTTTTATAAGCCAAGTGGCTTTTTGGAATTTTTTTCAAGTGGTTTGGGTATAGATAAGAGTAAGCCTCAAACTGTTGTAAAGAAGTTTATTGTGGCACGGAATTTAAAACCCGGTATGAAAAAAAGATTTCGAATTTATTTTAAATATCCACCATATTTTCGTAGTGTAGCGCAGTTTACAAAAGTAACCGGACGCTAAAAGTACTCTAATACTTTAGTCCGACTTTTTTAAGGGCTGCGTTTATATTTTTTACCTGTTGGTTTTTATTTTTACACCATTGCGGTGCCAGCAGAGAGTTGTCGTCAATACCTGCTGTTACTCTTTGAACAGTGACATTTTTTGGCTTCATCTGTATGGACTTAACGAGAACATTAAGGTACTCTTCTTCGCTAATAGGAGTGAACTCTCCCCGTGCAAACTCATTTGCGAGTGCGGTTTTCTTTACGACATAAAGAGGATGGTACTTTACCGAGTCTATACCCCACTCATAAGCCTGTTTTGATGTTTCAAGCATCATCTCCTGCGTTTCATCAGGCAGACCAAATATCAGGTGGGCACAAACATTCAAACCGGCTTTTTTTGATTTTATTATCCACTCTTTGACATTGGCACTGTCGTGTCCGCGATTGATTTTCTCAAGCGTTGTATCATATACCGACTGTATACCAAACTCTATCCAAATCTCTTTTTCTCGGGCCAATTCACCGAGGTACTCTAGTGTCTCATCTGTTATACTGTCTGAGCGTGTTCCAATGCTAAGACCGACAACATTGTCAAATGAGAGTGCTTTGTCATAGAGTGCTTTGAGTGTTTCAAATGGTGCGTAGGTATTTGTAAAAGACTGGAAATATACTAGAAACTTTTGAGCTCCATACTCCTGCGCCTGACGCTTTGAAATAGCATGAAACTGGAGTTCTAACTGTTTAAGCTGTTGGTCGAGAAAAGGATTCTCTTTAGAGTCCAAATTAAGATGAAAGCCTTTGAGCTCCTGTACTTCATCAGTACTTGCAGAGAAGGAGTCATTTTCACAAAAAGTACAACCTCCACGTGCGACCGTACCATCTATATTTGGACATGTAAATCCAGAAATATTGATACCTACTTTATAAACCTTGGCATCGAATTTGTTTTTGAGATAACTCCCAAATGTATATATTTGTTCCATTAAACTATATATTTTCCGGTAAAACAAGCTGTACAGTAGATATCTTCTGTTGCGTTTACACTTCTAAGAAGTGAAGCTTCATCAAGGTAAGCAAGAGAATCAGCTTCTATATAGTCACAGATACCCTGTGTGGACATATTTGCAGCAATGAGGTTATCTTTACTTGGTGTATCTACACCGTAAAAACACGGATCAGTAGTCGGAGGAGATGATACACGCATGTGTACCTCTGTTGCACCTGCTTCTTTGAGCATTCTTATGATTCTTCTTGAAGTTGTCCCTCTTACAATAGAGTCATCAACAACAATTACACGTTTTCCTTTGATGATATCAGTCATAGGAGAGAGTTTCATCTTGACTTTAAGATCACGCATCTCTTGTGTTGGTTCGATAAATGTACGACCGATGTAGTGGTTTCTCATAATTCCCATCTCGTAAGGAATCCCACTCTCTTGAGCATAGCCAATAGCAGAAGGTACGCCGCCGTCTGGAACAGGGATAACAAGATCTGCTTCAATAGGTTCAATACGTGCAAGTTCTTTACCCATATTTTTTCTTGTTTCATAAACAGATTGTCCAAATACAGATGAGTCGGGACGCGCGAAATAGACATATTCAAAGATACAATGTTTTGGTGTAGGTTCAAATACTTTTATGCTGATAGGCTCTTTTTTGTCTTCAAATATTAGAAGCTCACCAGGTTCTACATCACGAATAAATGTTGCACCGACTAGGTCAAAGGCACAGGTCTCACTTGCAACGATATATCCGCCATTGCTGAGTCTTCCCAGACTTAAAGGACGAAAACCGTGTCTGTCACGCATAGCGAACATTTTGGTTCTGCTTAAAAATACAAGTGAAAATGCACCTTCTATTTTGTGTACAGCATCTATAATACGGTCAAGAAGTTTATCTTTTTCACTCTTTGCAATAAGATGAATAAGGTTTTCCGTATCCATAAATGTTTGAAAAATTGCGCCGCGTTTGATAAGTCTGTTTCTTACCTCTTCTGCATTTGTGAGATTACCGTTGTGCACAATCGCCATCTCTCCCAAATCATATCTGGCAAATACAGGCTGCGCATCTAAAATAGAATCATCTCCGGCAGTTGAGTATCTTGTGTGGCCTATGGCACTGCTGCCTTGAAGTGTTTGCAGGTTATTTTCATTAAAAACCTTCATTACAAGACCACGGTCTTTAATGGTATGCACTTTTTGTCCGTCTGCAGAACTGATACCTGCTGCTTCTTGTCCACGATGCTGAAGGGCATGGAGAGAAAAATAAGCTAATTTTGAAGCTTCTTCGTGACCAAAAATTCCAACAACGGCACATTTTTCATTCATATTTTCGCGCAAATCTTATCCTTAGTAGAGTGGAAGTTAACTATAATCGCAATTATACTCAAAATTTCTATAATAAATATGAAAGTAGTTTGAATTAGTTGCAATAATTCAGCTTTACAAGGTAGGTGAAATTGGAACTAAAATTGCTAGCTTTTATTAAATAAATTGGAAGAGATATAAAAGAAGGGTAGAGAATTGTGAATATTGTTTTACGAAATAATCTCATTTTAGTTACTACTGATTTTGAAACTTTAAATGCAGGGTGGATGATAGAGTTTCTAAACAGACACTCTAGAAGTATGCTGTTCCTCTCTAAAGCCGTACTTGTTTTTAGAAATGAAGACCTAAAAGATGAGAGAGTAGAGTTTCTCTCTCAATTGAGTCAGTACCATGCAAAAAAATATGATTTCAATCATGAGTTTTTTTTACGTTCTATGCTTAAATTTGGGAATCAGCCGATCAGGGTTGAACTTGAAAAAGAGTTAGAGCCTGAGAGTGTGGAGGTGAAACTTTATGCTTATGATAAAAATACAGTGCTGATAACCCTGGACAGCCCGAATGCATGGGTATTAAACTATATGCGTTCGCAGTTGGAAATTTATGTTGAACGCGGAACCGATATATCTTTGGTCATAGATGTAAGTGACTATAAAGCAAAAGGGCGTCTTGAGCGTACTTTAAACAAACGTCATATACTGCATTATCAGATACGTTATGTGTATGACAATCATTTTATGTCTAAACTCTACTCCGATTTTGCGAATTATAGTTTTGGTGATTTGACGCAGGGTAGTGAGCCTGAAGAAAATAAACATTTTTATACTATTTTAGAGTGCCCTGTAGGTGCTTCTCAGGACGCCCTGAAAAAGAGTTACAAGAAACTGGTTAAAGTTTACCATCCTGATACGGTTTTTCATGATGACCCAAATATGCTGCAGCACTATACGCAGAAGTTTCAACTACTGCAAGAGGCTTATGAAGCATTGCGAATTGTCAGTTGATAAAATCTTCGACTACTCTTTTTTTCTCACTGTTTTTGAGTAAACTGCTAAAATCCTCACTACTGTAAAGAGCAAGTTGTGCACTCTGCATCTGCTGTAGCTCTTTTGAGAAGCCTCTCTTTGAGAAGAGAATGATTTGTGTGGGTGTAATTCCCATTTTTTTACACTTGTCATTGAGTTTATGCAACTCTTTTTTATTGACCTTGTGGTTTGTCCACTTACATTCACCAATATAGATCTTTCCACTCTGAGTAACGGTGAGGATATCTATCTCTGTTTTTGCATCCCAGTAGCTTCCCGAGCTCATAATATATGCATCTCGTAGGTGATAGTTTAGCAGAACTTCGGAGAGCTCTTCATAGACCAGACTTGTATAGCTGTTGCGTTTGAGTGCAAACTCCTGTAAGACTTTTCTGTAATCACCCTCTTGAATGGTGCGGATATTGGGTTGGATAAAGTAAAACCAAAATCTAATAAAAGGGTGGGTGAAGAGAACTTTATGAGAGATTCTGTATCTTGCTTCTTCTTTTTTGAGTTTTTTATTTGGATAGATATCGCGGGGGTGCTCTTCTCTTGAGTACTCTAGCTGGATGATTCCCTTCTCTTGAAAGTATTGCAGGGCTGCACCTCCATTGCCGTTGTTGAGTCCTGCTTTGTTAAACGCAGAGAATATTCTTCTGTCTCCTGTTGCCAAAGCTTTGAGCAGTCTTTTATTTGCATCATTGCCAAGTGTGATTTCATCAATTTTTTTATTGAGAATTTCAAAGTTTTCCAAGATGAGAGAACGGATAAGTGAAGAGATATCCTCAGTCGTGTCAATCTGCCAGTTCAATCCTCCAAAAACGGAAAAGTAGGCGATCTGCGTCTCCATATCCTGAGGATAGTTTTTAAAATAAAATGCACGAAATTGGTTGAGTAGTTTTTTGTTTGACATTAAAGAGAATTATAACAAAAAGAGGCAAAAGAGAGAAGAGAGCTTGGCAGCGGCTCTTCTCATTAAAGGCATTAATTAGTTACCGGCTGTACCTGAAGCTGCAGCAGTAGCCTTGTCAATTGCTGTATCAGCAGATGTTTGTATTTTTGTTGAAGCACCCTGCATATATGTCTGTACTCCGGCAACAAGACCAACACCAACGATAACTAATAAAAGAGCAACTAAAACACCGCTCATACCTTTTTGTGACTTAATACGTCTAAATAGACTTTTTAACATAAACACTCCTTATGTGTGATAAATATGTGACAATTATAGCGCGTTTACA
>Ga0256837_1001765_pt1 | contig 14371 bp, 12 predicted proteins | sample 4562384metaG_FD_185976 | JGI IMG/M metagenome (GOLD analysis project Ga0256837, IMG submission 185976) | Hydrothermal vent microbial communities from Guaymas Basin, Mexico - 4561-384 | ecosystem: Environmental > Aquatic > Marine > Hydrothermal vents | place: Mexico: Guaymas Basin | collected... | reverse complement strand
TTTGTTCTCTAATATTTGCAGTAGTACCATTAATAGTATTATTAAATAAAATAAACTCTTTTTTAAATATACCTCCATGTTCATTGCTTGGACTAATACCTACTTTCAAATTCTTTAACTTTTGATAATATTCAGGCATTTGAGTTTTATCTTGATTTTGGTTATGTCCAGCATAACCCATAATTGCACCTAAAATACCCATAAGATAGGGTTTATGAATCATATTATATGAAATGAAGATTTTATCATTTATATCAGGTTTTTTAAACATCCCTAATTCAGCTTTAATCGTAAAACTAACTAATCTTTTCATTTGTAAATATCCCCTCTATTTCCAATATCTAACAAATAAATATAAATTTCTTCATGAAAAACTTCATAAATTATACGGTAATTATTTACTCTTAACCTATATCTCTGTTCAAAACCTATCATTTTAGATATGTCTAATTCTTGATTATCAGTTGGATTATTTTGTAATTCACTAATTTTATCAATTATTTTATCTCTATCTTTTTTTACACGATTTTCTAAAAATTTTCTAGCTTTCTTATGTAATTTAATTTGATAGTTCATTTTTCCACTTTTCAAAATCTACAAAATTATTTGTATCTCCATTTTTTACTTTTATCATCTCTTTATCCATCTCATCAAGCTCTTTTTGAGAAATATAATCAAAATTATTTTCAGATAAAACTGTTGGATTTACCTCATCAATGATTTTTTTATCAATAATTTGAATATCTTGTTTTGGTAATGATTTTAAAAAATACATAACCTTTTCATACACTTCATCTTGTATATTAAGCTTTACTGCTATCATTTTTATGCTCCTCCATAACTATTTGTATAAGGTCATATTTTTTTATTTTATTTGATAATATTTCATTACTACATTTAACTTCTAATAGCTCTTCTATATAAAAAAGTTCTATATTTTCAATCTCATTGTTATACTTAGAAAGATAACTTAACAGTTTTGTAATATCAAAAGAGTTATTTCCCTCTTTATCTTTTTCAAACTGAATAAATTGAGAAAAATTTGGCAATGTTAAAATAGAATTCTCATTAAGTGTTACATAAATAGACAACTCATTTTCTACTCCTGCCTTTGAATGAGAATCATAAAAAGTTGCTGAACTATTAAAAGCATTTTTTAATATAGTTATATCATTTTTAGATAATTTTTTTATATCTTTTACTCTTTCTTCCCAACTTGATAAATTTTTAGGATTTATAGAAAAATTATGAATATAATGAGCTTCAGTAGCTTTACTCATAGTTCCAATAGCTGTAAATGGAGCTAAAATTTCATCTGTATATACTCTACCTTTTTTATATAAATCTATTGCATGACTAATTTGAACATTACCATGAATAGATATATTATTATCTTTTTTTCCCTCTGGAGAAAATACAGCACCAAACAATCTAACATCAATAAATTCTAATAGTTTAGGAAAAAGAGTATCTTTCATATTATCTTTAGCAATTTTTATATCACTAAGTTTTTCAAAAGCTTCTTTTAACTTCATAGTATTTAATTTATCATCTAAGTTTTTTGTAAATAAAATAGTTTCATTAGAATAATTTTTCTTAATATAATTTCTAACCAACCACTTAAAAGATTTATCAGTTGCATAAAAACTTCCATCACTTTTAAGTCGTCTCGGTAATCCACTAAAATCTGCATTATAATTTGCATTAATTGCCTTTACTACCACACACCCATAAACTCTATTTTTAAATTCTATACTCATTTTTATTTCTCCTCTAAATTTTTATTTTGATATTTAAGTTGATTATTACTAAAATACCCTGCTATCATATATTCCATAACATCTTCTAACTCTAAGTCATCTCTATAAGTCATAATCATACTCATAGCATTATCATACTGCTTATAAAACTTTAACTCGTGTGCATACCTTTTATGAACCTCCCACATATACTCTTTGAGTAATTTACTACTTTGCCACTCTATAAACCCTGAAAAATCAGAATGAGATTTATTTTCATCTTTTCCTTTTTTCTTAGATATTAAAAATCTTGATAATTGACCACAAAGAAAAGCAAAAAGCTTATCATCATTTTCAATATAATCTATCCCTCCAATAAACTCTTTTTTAAAAGTTTTACCATCAGTTTTTAACTCTAAGCTATCTTTCCAATAACCTAATGATGTATTGAGTTTTTTCTTTAAGTTAATAAATTCACCGTTGTTCATTTCACTCTCCTTTAAATAATTATCTATAGTAAATAAAAGATTTAGTTTCTCTTTTATCTCATTCTCGTAAATAGAATACCCATTTTTATTTTTATCATGTTTAATATTATCTATTATTATATCTAGTAACATCTCTCGAAAATCTATTAAATCTAAAGAACTTTGATGTGATTTATAAATATAGTCATATAAAATTTGACGATATTTTATAAGATAATTTCTAAGTATATTATTTGAATTAGCCGAGTCTATTTTCCAATATGTTATTTTTATATCTTTATAATCAGTAAAATAATTATTTTGTAATTTTTTATCAAAAATAAGCTCATTTAATATTTTTTCAAATTGAAATACACTTAACTTTACACTATAAAAATCACCCAAAATAAAACTATTTTTTAAATCTAAGAAATTCTCTATTTTAATATCAGTTATATATTTAAAATTCTCTATATAATCTAAGTCTTTAATTTGAAGTTTCCAACCTTTATCACTTTTTGAGTAATAATTTAATAAATAAAAGTTTTTCAAATCTTTTGGATTTGTATAATATATAGATTTAATTATTTCTCTATAACTTTTCTTTTTTTCATTATCTTTTAATATACTCTTTTGTTCTCCAAATAGATTTTTTTTATCTATAAATAGAGGAAATGGTTTAGTAAGTTGCTGATTATCTGTCATAACTTTAAATTTATGAAGCTTTAGAGTACAAATTTTACAAATATGATTTGTAAGGTTAAGAGGCATAGTAGCTTTCATTCCAAACTCATCACCCAAAGTAGATAATACATAAGGTAATGATAATTCATCTGAATATCTATTACAAATAGAACAGTGTCCTTTATATATTCCTGCCTTTTTTGTATCTAAAAATGCTCTTTTCTTTACAAATTTTTCATAAAAAGATTTAACTTGATTTAAACCTACATCAAGATAAACACGTATTTCAATAGAAACTTCTTTGAGCTTTTTTTGATTATTATATTTTTTTCTTAGCTCATCTATAATAGGTTTGTTTGATAATAAATCTTTTTCAAGATTTTCTTCTAAATATTTTTGTATTAAGTCTAAACTATCTTTCTCATCTTTTTTATCTAAATAACTTTTAGAACTCTCTATTTGTACTTTTATTCTATTTGAAATAGCATCTTTTATTGGTTTAAGATTATATAAATTTGTTTTAATAATCTCACTACCACTATTTTTATCATATAAAACTTTAACAGTTAAAATATAAGGAGAACTTCCTCCTAATCCTTTATTCTTATCAAGGTATTTATTGTGCATACCTTTTTGATAATAAGTCATATATTTGAGGATTTCTTTCAGTTCACTATCTAAATTTTCAATATCTAATAAAGATTTACAAACCATATTATTTTTCATTTTTATATAAAAATGTCGATAAGAGCTACTCACATCATTTTGAATAAAATAATCTTCTATTCCACTATTTGCATCCATAAAATCCACAATCTCTTTAATCATAATCTAATCCCCTTCCCCAAACAAAACCCACCCCCATAACTATTCTTCTCCCCTAACCCACAAGCCAAAGCAGTAAAAGCCAACTTCTGACTCATCTCATCTTCATTAGGAACTATTTTAAACTTATTTCCTAAAAATGTAATCTCTTTATCTTGCTTTGTTACCTCTATCTTTTGCACAAATCTCGTTTTTAACTCCAAAAGTTGTATAAAACTATGAGGTGATTTTAAATCCTCTTTGAAAAAAGATTGATATTTTTTCTCTAGGTTGTTATGAAGCTGTTTTTGTAGTTGGAGTATGTCGCCATTGTGTTTAAGTGTCCAAAATTTACCCTCGACTGAAACTATGGTTGGAGTAGCTGTATAAAGTTCTGTTATAAAAAACTGTTTTACTATTTTTAACTCTGTTTGGACTATTAAGAAATGTTTATTGTTTATATTTTCTCTCAGTGTCGTCGAAAGAGTATCTATAAAATTTTTATCTAAGGAACGGATAGTAAAATTATAGGTAGAACCCTGCTTATAAACCTTCTCTTTCTCTAATGGCATAAAACCACCAAAGCTGTAATGTTTAAAACCATCTTTTTGATGAATATCTTCAAGTCCATCGTGAAACATTGTATAGTTTATATATTTTGAGATAACCTCAAAACTGTTCTCAAATTTTATGTTGTTTTTTATATATGCCGTGCATCGTAGTTCAAAATATTTCATAAATAGTGTTCCTTTTTATTTCATTCAGTTTAGCATATTTTAACAAAAAAATAGAGCTAAAAGGTTTTTAATATATAATACCCTTAAGAAAAAATAACAAAGGTATAAAGATTATGAAAATTAACTTAACAACAACTACACAAACTGATTTAAATGTAACATTTATTGAAAAAAATGAGATAGAAAACTCTCCTCACTCTAAAGTTTTAAATAATGCTGGTTTTAGTGCTGAACAAGATAGTATCTGTTTTTTACATGAATCAGCTCTTTTGGTTTGTGGTGTTGAAGATAGTGAAAATGATAACATTCGAAGTGCAACAAGTGTAGCTATAAAAGCACTTAAATCTGCTAACTACAAATCTGTATCTTTTCCTGTAACAAAAGAGAATATTCCTGCTATTGTTGAGGGAATTATTTTAGGTGGCTATGAGTTTAATAACTATAAATCTAAACCTAAAAAAAGTAAACTTAAAAATATCTCTCTTGTATGTGAAAATATTATGGAACTTCAATCAACTTTTGAAGAAGCTATTATTATTGCTGAAGCAACTGCTTATACTCGTGATATTGTAAATATGACTCCTGAAGATTTAAACCCTCCATCTTTTGCAGATTTGGCAAAAAAACTTGCTAAAGAGAATGGTTTAGAGTGTACTATTTTAGGAGAGAAAAAACTTGCAAAAGAGAAGATGGGTTCTATGTTGGCTGTTGGTCGTGCATCTCGACACGATAGTAAACTTATTCATCTTTGCTATAAACCTGCTAATGCAAAAAAAATCATCTCTTTAGTTGGAAAAGGTCTTACTTATGATAGTGGTGGACTAAGTTTAAAACCTGCTACATCTATGGTGACTATGAAAATGGATAAAGCTGGAGCCTGTGCTGTTCTTGGTATGATAAAAGCTGTAAGTGAACTGAAACTTGATGTTGAAGTAAATGTTTTTATAGGTGCAGTAGAAAATATGATAGGTGGTGATGCTTATAAACCTGATGATGTTTTAGTATCTCGTAGTGGTAAAACGATAGAAGTTCGTAACACAGATGCTGAGGGACGTTTAGTTTTAGCAGATGTTTTAGACTATGCACAAGATAAAGTAGAAGCTGATTATCTATTTGATTTTGCAACACTTACAGGTGCTTGTATGGTAGCTCTTGGTCAATATACAACAGGAATAATGGGTCATTCCAACAAAATTAAACATGCCCTTTACAAATCAGCAAATAACTCTGGGGAACTTATAGCTCCATTACCTTTTAATAAACATCTTAAAAAACAGTTAAAAAGTAACATAGCAGATATATCAAATATCTCTTCAAAACCTTATGGTGGAGCTATAACAGCTGGACTATTTTTAGACAACTTCATCAAAGAGGAAAACAAAGAGAGATGGATACATTTTGATATAGCAGGTTCAGCGTATACAGAAACTCCTTGGGATTGTAATGTTTATGGTGGTACAGGTGCTGGTGTAAGAGTTATTAGTGATTTTTTAAAGAGTCTTAAGTAAAAAATTCTATGATTAATTTTATATAAAAATATATTCCGATACTATTACAAATTCAAATAAAAAAAGGGTTAAAAACTGATGCTAAAATTAAAAAATAGTTTAATATCACTCAGTGTTGTAGCAACTATCACTTTGTTTAATGGTTGTGCTAAAGAGCAGTTGATACTTAAAACATATAGTCCTCCTAAAAAACAGGAGCAAGTGAAGAAGATGATTGAAAGTAGTGATTCATCTAAAGGATTTATCAATCTACAAGTGGTTGAAGATGTAAACTATATCTGTGAAGTGGTTGGCAAAGATAAAGCTAGTAAAAATATGGCAAATGGTCTTATAACAAATGTGAAAAAATTTATAAACCAAACAAATTTTATCTCTTTAAATCAAGTAGAAGACAGTGCAAATATCTCTTTAGATATGCAGATAGTTTCATTAAACTTTACAGAAACAAAAAACTCAAGAGAGTTACATACAAAAGTTAATTTTGTGATTCGTAAGGAGGGTGTAGAGTTTTATTCTGAGCCTTATAGTTATGACTCTTTAAGAAAATCACGTGCTGGATTACAGGGTATCGCTTCTCAAACTGAGATGTTTAATGATGCTTCTGAGTATTTAGCTAAAAAAATTATCAAAGATATATCTCCTATCAAAACAAGTAAATTAGTAGAACTAAAAGATCTGCCTGATGAACTTCAATACACTCTAAAATATGCAAAAGCAAAAAACTTTAAGGGTGCTATTAAAGCGATGGAAAACTATAAGGGTGAAAAAGATTTAGCTTACTATTTTAACCTTGGTGTTTATTATGAAGGGTATGCTTCAAAAGTTGATAATATAGCGATGTTTGCAAAAGCTCAAGAGAACTATGAAAAAGCTATGGCGATGGGTGGAAGTGAAGATGAAACTATCGTAAAAGGTAAGATGAAATTTGATGCTTTTTATGAGATAATTCAAAAAGTTGCAAAACAGCAGATAGCAAATCAAAAACAGAATAACAATAGCGAATATGAGCTATTAGATTAAAATCTACTCTATAAAGGTACAAATATATGATAAAAAAGATTAAAAACATAGGTATTAAATTAAGTTTAGTGACAGCTATTTTAGCAACACCATCATTAACAATGGCAGCAAGTGGTTCAGGGTTTATAGAGGGTTCGTCAGAGTCTATCAGTGCAGCGATGGAAACTCCAACATTTGAGGGTCAAATAGCTAGAATAAATGTAGGTATCAACTTAATACGAATTAATACTGATATTTTAGAAAGAATGCCTATATCTGCTGATGCTGAGTGGGTTGATAAAGTAGTTGCTCCAATTACAACTGAAATCTACAAAGCTACATTTCAAACAGAAGCTGTACAAAATGATTCTTACTACTCTACTGTTAGTATCACAAATAATATTTTAGGAAGACAAGCTATCGCTGTTTCTCCTTTAAGTGCAAGATTATTTTATGAAGCAAGTGTTATTTATAAAAACAATGCAAATGGATATACAGGTTTTCATGTTCCAGATATGAATGTTTTTCCAGATATTACAGATATGAAAACTTATGTTACATTTAAAGATGATGATAAAGTAGAGATTATAGATATTGAAGCAAAAACTGGTTTTTATAGAAATGTTGTAGAAGCTGTTATCTCTTTACTTCCTGAAGATTTAAAAGAGAGTGTTAATGATGCTCGTAAAGAGATGAAAGAAGCTAAAAATGACTTAAATAATGCCACATCAGAAGTTGGACAACTTGAAGCATGGTTAGATGATGATAAAAATTCAGATAATCCTCAAACAGCTGAAAAAGAGGCTGAACTAAAAGTTGCTAAAGTTCAAGAGGATGAGAAAAAAGCTATATTTGAAGAGAAAGAGGATACATATTTAGCTCTTTTAGAGAGTGGTGCAGAAGCATTAGAATCAAACTTTGATATATCAAAAATACCTTTAGCACAAAAACTAGAGAAACTTCTTGATACAGTAGATAACAATGCTGGTGGTGCAGTAAGTATGTTTACATCTGCAACTATCGGTTTAACTCGTGGATATGGTACTATCGGTGATGAAGTTGACGCCATTGTAAAAGCTCAAGGTTATTCAAATCTTCTTGGTAATCAAAAAGATTTCTTAGTGCAAAGAGCTTCTCGTATGGCTATTGGAGCTATTATGGCTCTTCCAAACATTACTATTGGAACATATATGGCTCTTTCTCAATCAAGTGAGATTGGTAAATATCAAGATATTGTAAATAAAATCTTAGAGGGTGTAGAGGATACTAAATAATGCAAAAAACTTTTAAACTATTTCTAGCTTCATTAATGATTTTATCTATTGTAGGATGTGGAGGTGCAAAACCTCAACCTACAATGCCAAAATGGTATCTTTCTGCACCTACGGCTGACACAAGTTTTTACTATGGTGTTGGTGAGGGTTCTACAAAAGAGAGTGCAACAGCAAAAGCTTTAGCACAAATCTCTGCTACTATCTCAACAACTATTGAATCTTCAATGGAGATGAATGAAAGTGATACAACAAAAGATGGTTATTCACAAGAGACAAAGAGCAATCTAAAATCAAGCACAGAAAATATTAAATTCACTGGTGTAACACCAATAGAAACAAAATTTATAAATGCTACATTTTATACATACTTAAAAGTAGATAGAAAAGTTCTGTTTAACACACTTAAAAGAGGTTTAGATAAAGATTTTTCTAAAGCATCTACTCTCTTTAAACAGATGCAATCAGAGGGAACTTTTAGCCTACTTAAAAACACTCCAAAACTCTCTAAAATGATTCATTCACTTTTAACAAAATCAACTTTAGAGATTTTAAAATCTGTTAATCCAAAATTTAGCTCCACTCAATATAGAGCAAAAATTGTTACACTTAAAACAGATTTAGATAATGCAAAAGCAAATATTATTTTATCTGTTAAAAGTAGAAATAAATTATCTGCTTATTATAGAGATATTGTAAAAAAATATATCTCTAACTATGGATTAACAATGGTAAATAATCCAAATAGTGTACCAAATAAAGCAAATCTTTTAATTGTTGATGTAGCTGTAAAAGCTCAAAAGAAGAATGTAAAAACTTCTGACCCAAGATTAAGAGGTGCTAATTTTGCTAGTGTAACTATTGTTTTAACAACAAAAAACCATATAGGAAAAATAGTAGCTCAAAATAGAGTTAATGTAACGAATATCTCAAAAGATAGCTTACAATCAGCAAAAATCAAAACTAAAAAATTTGAAAGAAAGATTAAAAAAGAGGGAATATTAAAAATCCTTATATGAAAAGTATAAAAAATCTACTTTTCATTGTAATAGTTCTCTTTATATCACTTGAAGCTAATGAAAATTTAGCTCAAGATGATTATTGGTTAAAACTCCTACACTCTCAAACAGTAGTTTCAACTGTTGATGCAAAAAAAGAGTTAAAAAAAACTCTTACACTCTTTCAAACAGACCCTACTTCACTCTGTCAATATCCAGCTAGATATAAATGGCTCAACTCAAAACTAGATTTAAACCTTTCAAAACCAAGCTGTTCTTTATTAGAAAAGTTTAGAGATTTACACTTTAAAAAATTATCTGTTGTTTTTACCTCTGAACGTTATGACTCTCCAGCTTCTGTATTTGGTCATACAATGATGAAAGTAGAAACAGATAGTATCCCCTATGCCATAAACTACTCAGCAAAAATCCCAGATAACATCAACTCTTTAGAGTATATTTTTAAGGGAATTAATGGCAGATTTATAAGTGGATATAGTTTTATGCCATTTTCTACAAAAGAGTATGAGTACCGTTCTGGAGAGTTTCGGGATTTAATAACATTTGAACTTCACCTCACTCCTGATGAGATAGAAAATATTATGCTTTATTTCTATGAGATACAAAACAGTAAAGAAAATTACTATTTTTTATCTCATAATTGTAGTTCCGAGCTTATCAAACTTATAGATATGGCAAAATATAACTCTAAACTTTCAAAAGAGTTTAGCTCTGTTACCATCCCTATAAACATAATATATCTTCTACAAAAATATAATTATATAAAAGAGATAACGACCAAACACTCTAAACTAAAGCAGTTTTATACAATTATCAATCAGCTTAACTCTAAAGAGCGGGAGATTTTATTTAAAATTACCCATTTTCAATACTCTGTAAATAAATTTGCAAAAAATAAAATGTTATCAAAAAACTCTAAATATCTTATAACAGTAGCTGGAATTCAATATTTTGAGATTAAATCTACCAAAGAGAGTTTAACTCAAAAATCTCTTTATCCATTTATGAAGTTAATAGCTTTAAAACTTAAATATAATCAAACAAAAGATTTTTCACAACTCAAAGTCTTAAATAAAAATCCTATATCAAATAAGTTTCACAAATTTTATATAGGTACTCTTTCCAATAGTAATAACTCTAATAAGGTGTTTCTAGGATATAGATACCTTTATAGAGATAGATTTGATTTAATGGATAGTTTCAAAAAAAATGGAACTGTTGAGCTATTAGACTTTGCAATTACAAAAAAAAGTGAAAAAATATCATTAGAACATCTCACTCTTTTAAATCTTGAGGCGATGCCTGTCTCAAATATTTTTTTTCAAGAAACTATTAATAAAATAAAAATAGAAACAGCAAGAGTTTTTGAAGATGATAAACTCTATACCTATTTTAACTATGGTTTAGGGTATAGATATAGGTTAAATCGTTTGATAGATTATCAATTCTATCTTAAAACAGGTATATATTACAATACAAAACCTATCTATCTAGCATCAGCCGAGATAAGTTTTGAATACAACTATAACAATAGATTTATTAGTGAATTGATGCTAGAACTTAATAGTTTTTCAAATGAAGTTATTCAAAAAAATATCAGTTTACACAACTATATGAAATTATCTTCAAGTATAGTTACTGAGTTAAAATTAGTAGATAAAAATCATCGAAAAAAATCATCTGAAATAATGTTTTTAATAAACTATTTTTTCTAACTTTTCTTGCTTCAAATAGTAACAAACTCTTAGTTCATACTCCCAAACCATCTATTTAACTTATACAAAGCCTAAAAAGGGTAGAATAAGCCATATTTTAGTTCTTAAATTTAAAGGATTGGTTAATGAGTATTCCTATTTATACATACGATGCAATCGTTGTTGGTGCAGGTCTTGCGGGATGTGCAGCAGCTAGAGAGTTGCAAAATGCTGGCAAAAATGTTGCCGTAATTACAAAACTTCACCCGTTGAGAAGTCACTCTGGTGCTGCTCAAGGTGGTGTTAATGCTGCTTTTAGTGATGAAGATAGTGTTGAGCTTCACGAGTTTGATACTGTAAAAGGTTCTGACTATTTAGCAGACCAAGATGCTGTTGAATTTATGTGTCAAAAAGCTCCTGAAACTATTCGTTGGGCTGAGAGAATGGGTGCTGCTTTTAGTCGTACTGCTGATGGTAAAATTGCACAACGTCCATTTGGTGGACAAAGTTCTCCTCGTGCATGTTATGCAAAAGATAGAACAGGTCTTACACTTTTACAAACTATCTATGAACAAGCTCACCGTGCTGGTGTTAAGTTTTGGGATGAATGGTATGCTGCTGATTTAATCTACAAAGATGGAAAAGTAAGTGGTATCGTAGCTTTTAATATTCGTGATATGCAAACAGTAATTTTCAATGCAAAATCTGTAATGTTTGCTACGGGTGGATATGCACGTTCATATAAAATCAACTCAAATGCTCATGCAAATACAGGTGATGGTCTTTCTATCGTTGCTCGTCACGGTCTTCCTCTTGAAGATATGGAGTTTGTACAGTTTCACCCATCTGGACTAAGTGGTAATGGTGTTCTTATCTCTGAAGCTGCTCGTGGTGAGGGTGGACGTCTTTTTAACTCTAAGGGTGAAAGATTTATGGAGAAATACGCTCCAAATGCTATGGAACTTGCATCTCGTGATGTTGTAAGTCGTGCTATTCTTAACGAAATTCGTGAGGGTCGTGGTGTTGGTCCAAGAAAAGATGCTGTTTTTATCGATGTAACACATTTAGGTAAAGATTTGATTATGGAAAGATTACCAGAGTTACGTGATTTAGCTATCACTTTCTTAGGTCTTGATATGATTAAAGAACCTATTCTTATCTCTGCAACTGCGCACTACTCTATGGGTGGTATTCCTGTAAATATCGCTGGTAATGTTCGTAAAAACAATGATGAATTAGTTGAAGGTTTTTATGCTGCTGGTGAGTGTTCTTGTGTATCTGTTCACGGTGCAAACCGTTTAGGAGCGAACTCTGTTCTTGAAGCACTTCTTTTTGGTCGTTTTGTTGGTAAAACAATGGTTGAAGAGATAGATAAAATAGAACTTCGTGTAGCAACTCAAGAGGATGCAAAAACTGCTGTAGCTGAGATAGATTTTATGCTAAATAACAATGGTAATGAAACAGTTCCAGGACTTCGTGAAGAGCTTCAACAATGTATGACTGCAAATGCAGGTGCATTTAGAACAGAAGAGACTCTATTAATCGCTATTGACACTATTAAAGATTTACGTAAACGTTTTGAAAATATCCGTATTAAAGATAAATCAAAAGTGTTTAACACTGAACTTCAAGAAGCTATCGAATTTGGTCATATGATAGACTATTCAGCGTTTATCGTTGAGAGTGCTGTAGCTAGAAAAGAGAGTCGTGGAGCTCATTATAGAGAAGATTTTGAAACTCGTAACGATGAAGATTTCTTAAAACATACTATGGCTTATATGGATAAAGATGGTGAAATTAAGCTTGACTATATGGATGTTGTTCTTGGAAAACATGAACTTAAAGCTAGAACTTACTAAGGGGAACAGATGAGTACAAATACAGTAACATCACAAAAAGTAAATTTTAAAGTATTTCGTTTCAATGCAGATGAAGATTACTTACCATATTATGAAGATTATAATATGGAAGTTACTTCTGAAGAAGTTGTTTTAGATATTTTAAATAGAATTAAATGGGACCACGATGGAAGTTTTTCTTATAGAAGAAGTTGCCGTCACGGTATCTGTGGAGCATGTGCTATTAAAGTAAATGGTCGTTCAACTCTTGCTTGTAAAGAGAGTATGAATACAATGGTTGAGTTTTTTGGAACTGACCTTGTTATAGAGCCATTAAGTAAGAAACGTGCTATTAAAGATATGATTATAGATAAAGGTGACTTTTGGGAGAAGCATGATGCTATCCATCCTTATCTCGTTTCAGATGTTGAAGAGCATCCAGAACATGAGCATATAGTGACACCTGAAGAGGCTGAAGAGTTAAACGAAGCTGATCTGTGTATTCAATGTGGTGCTTGTCATTATGCTTGTCCAGTTGTAGATGTAAATGAAGATTTCTTTGGCCCAGCTGCATTTGCTAAGGCTTATCGTTTTGAAGCTGATGTTCGTGATGATGCACATGTAAGTAGATTAACTGAACTTCATGAAGAGAAACAGGGTCTTTGGGATTGTGTAAAATGTTATGAATGTGCTGAAGTTTGTCCTAAAGATGTAAATCCTATCGATAAAATCACTAAACTTCACCAGATGCTATTTAAAGAGGGTGTTGCAAACTCAAATGTAGCTACACGTCACGCCGTTGGTTTTAAACACTCAATAGCTAGAAATGGTGTACTTGATGAGGGTGGAATGGTTCTTTATTCTGAAGGTCCTGCTGTTATTAAGCATATTCCATTAGCACTTAGAATGTTTGTAAAAGGCAAAATTGTTCCACCATGGGGCATCACAAAATCTGAAAACCTTGATGAGATTAAGAAACTTGTAAAATCTTCATCAACAGCAAAATTTTAGGAGTATAAGTAGATGGAAAAATTAAAATATGCACTTTTTACGGGATGTACTGCTAAACAAAGTACACCTGAGCAATATATGTCAACTATGGCAGTTGCAGAAAAACTTGGAATTGAACTTGTTGAATTAACGGAGGCTTCATGTTGTGGAGCTTCTCATTTACAAGATTATGATGATTTTTTATCTTTAGTTTTAAATGCAAGAAATATAGCGTATGCTGAAAAGCATGGTCTTACAATGGTTACTATCTGTAATACTTGTCAGCTAAATACTGCTATGACTAAACACCGTTTAGATAACAATGCAGAACTAAAAGAAAAAGTAAATGTAAAACTAAGAGAGGTTGGTTTAGAGTACAAAGGTACATCTCAAATCACTCACTTTTTATATGCAATTATTGATGATATTGGTCTTGATAAGATTAAAGAGATGATAGTAACACCTTTAAGTCAATTCAATATTGCTCCTTTTTACGGTTGTCACAACATCCGTCCATCTGAGCTTCAAAATGAGACACATAAAACAGCAGAAAACCCTTATAACCCTCGTTCACTTGATGATTTGATTATCGCATGTGGTGGCGAGAGTGTTGAGTATGAG
>Ga0256837_1001764_pt1 | contig 14380 bp, 14 predicted proteins | sample 4562384metaG_FD_185976 | JGI IMG/M metagenome (GOLD analysis project Ga0256837, IMG submission 185976) | Hydrothermal vent microbial communities from Guaymas Basin, Mexico - 4561-384 | ecosystem: Environmental > Aquatic > Marine > Hydrothermal vents | place: Mexico: Guaymas Basin | collected... | reverse complement strand
CAAGAGCGCCAAGCTGAAGACAAAGCAAAAAGAGAAGCTAAAATAGCAGCTGGCGAAGATGTTGTTTCTTTAGAACCTGATGAAGCTCCTAAAGAAGAAAAGACTGAACCTACACCAGAGCCAGCTGCAACTACTCCTGTACCAGTTACTCCAACTCCTGCGCCAGCTACAACGGCAGCACCAAAAGCAGATGCAAAAGCAGCAGCTCCAGCAAAAAAAGCAGCTACAGTAGAGCAAACAATACGTGTAGATGTAAAAAGACTTGACCATCTTATGAACCTTATTGGTGAGCTTGTACTTGCTAAAAATAGACTTATTAAGATAAATGATGATGTTGAAGAGCGTTATGAGGGTGAAGAGTTTTTAGAAGAATTAACTCAAGTAGTAAGTATTGTTTCGCTTGTAACAACTGACCTTCAAATCGCAGTTATGAAAACAAGAATGCTTCCAATTGGTAAAGTATTTAACAAGTTCCCTAGAATGATTCGTGATTTAACTCGTGAACTTAACAAAAAAATGGAACTTCAAATCTCTGGTGAAGATACAGAGCTTGATAAATCAATAGTTGAAGAGATTGGTGATCCACTTGTTCATATTATTAGAAATTCATGTGACCATGGTATAGAAACACCAGATGTTCGTATTGCTGCAGGTAAAAATGAAACTGGTACAATTAAGTTAAAGGCATATAACGAAGGTAATCAAATTGTTATTCAGATTGATGATGATGGTAAGGGACTTGATGCTGATATGCTAAAAGCAAAATCAGTTGAAAAAGGTCTTATAACATTGAGTGAAGCTGATGCAATGAGTGATAAAGAAGCTTTTGGTCTTATCTTTAAGCCAGGTTTCTCAACAGCTGCAACAGTTACAAATGTATCTGGTCGTGGCGTTGGTATGGATGTTGTAAAAACAAATATCGAAAAAGTAAATGGTATGATAGATATTGAGAGTGAGGTTGGTGTTGGAACTTCTATGAAGTTAAAGATACCTCTTACTCTTGCAATTATTCAAGCACTTTTAGTTGGTGTTCAAGAGGAACATTATGCTATTCCACTTGCTTCAGTACTAGAGACTGTTAGAATTTCTAAAGATGAAATTTATACAGTTGAAGGAAGATCAGTTATGAGACTTCGTGAAGATGTTCTTTCACTTGTTCATATTGGTGATATTTTTGAAGTTGAACGTATACTAGATAGTAGTGAACACGCATATGTTGTTGTTCTTGGTCTAGGTACTTCTAAACTTGGACTTATTGTAGATACTTTAGTTGGTCAAGAAGAGATAGTTATTAAATCTCTTGGAGATTATCTAAAAGGTATTGAAGGTGTAGCAGGGGCTACTATTCGTGGTGATGGAGGAGTTACACTTATTGTTGACGTAGTTGCATTGATGGATATTGCTAAAAATGTAAAAGCTACATCTATGACAGAGTCTTCATCTGCAGCACAGATAACACATGAAAAAACAAAAGCTAGTGATTATTGTGTGATGATTGTTGATGATTCTAAAACAGATAGAACTATAATGAGAAAAGCATTAGAGCCATTAGGTGTAACATTAGTAGAAGCTGCTGATGGACAAGAAGCTCTAAATATATTAAAGCAGGGTGATCATAATTTTGATGCAATGCTTGTTGATATAGAGATGCCAAGAATGGATGGTTATACTTTAGCTACAGAGATTAAAAAATATAACCGTTACAAGAACTTACCACTTATTGCGGTAACTTCTCGTACTGGTAAATCTGATCGTATGCGTGGTGTTGAATCTGGTATGGTAGAGTATATTACTAAGCCATACTCTGCTGACTATCTATCAAGTGTAGTTCAAAGAAATGTTAATTTTAAATCGGAGTTTTTATAATGAGTGATAAATTAAAACAGATTATTAGTAAACAAAGTGAGCAGCAAGACAGTGATGGTCTTAGTCATTCTGATGATGTAGTACAATTAGTTGGATTTGTTATTGGCGAAGAAGAATATGCGGTGCCAATTTTAGCTATTCAAGAGATTATTAAACCTTTTCCATGGACTAGAGTTCCTCAAGTTCCGAAGTATGTAGTTGGTGTGTTTAACATGCGTGGAGCTGTTATTCCATTGATTGATTTACGCCTAAAGTTTGGTTTACCAGCTTTAAAACAAAGTGATGAAACTCGTTTTATTGTTATGCGTCATGGTGATGATATTGCAGGATTTGTTATTGACAGACTTACAATGGCAATTCGTATCAAAAAGACAAATATCGGACCAGCACCAGATACAATAAATGGTGATGATACAATGATTTCAGGCGTTGGTAAGCAAGAAGATAGAATTATTACTATTTTAAAAGTAGACAAATTATTAGAAAGAGATTTTTAATAACTATCTATGCTAGAATCCTCATTTGATATTCTACATGTAGATGATAAGCTCTCTTTAGTTTTTAAAGGGAAGCTTACTATTTACAATATTTCAAACTTTGAACAAAACATAAGCACACTCTCTTTATATAATATAAAAACTGCCACTATTGATTTAAATGCTGTCACTTTTATGGATTCAGCATCTTCAATTTTAATATATAATTTACAAAAAAAACTCTCACATAATAATATAGATATAAAACTACTTTGTGAAAATAAAGAGGTGCTAGATATTTTATTGTTAGTATCAAAACAAAAAGATTCTGCTGAAAAACTAATACACAAAGATAGAAAAACTATAATACAAACTATTGGAAAACATACTTATCAAAACTATTTAGGGTTTTTGTCTTTTATGTCATTTATGGGTGAGTTATTTTTTAATAAGTTGCGTTATATAACTAGTATAAAATATATACGCTTAAAAGAGATAGCATTTGAGATAAATGAGAGTGGTGTAAAAGCTTTTGGAATTATAGCACTTACCTCTTTTTTGATAGGTCTAGTCGTAGCCTATCAGTCTGCTTTTCAGCTGAAAATTTATGGTGCAAATATTTTTATAGTAGATATGCTCGGCATCTCTATTTTACGAGAATTAGCTCCTGTGATAACGGCCATTGTAATAGCCGGTAGAAGTGGTTCAGCATTTACAGCTCAAATAGGGGCTATGAAAATAACTGAAGAGTTAGATGCAATGCGTACAATGGGATTTGATCCATATAGATTTTTAGTACTTCCTCGTATAATTGCACTTATAATAACATTACCAATATTGATTTTTGTAGCAGATATTATGGCTCTTATTGGTGGTATGGTGGTTGCATATTTAGATTTAGGTATTACGAGTGATTTGTTTTTAGAACGCTTTAATGAGGTAATAGCAGTTAAACATTTCTTTATTGGTATTATAAAAGGTCCATTCTTTGCATTTTTAATTGCAACTATTGGTATATATAGAGGTTTAAAAGTTAAAGATGATACACAAAGTATAGGTTTTAATACTACTAAAAGTGTTGTTGAGTCTATTTTTGCAGTAATAATTTGTGATGCAGTATTTTCTATTGCTTTTACAAATTTAGGGATATAGATGAAAAATATTATTGAAGTAAAAAATATAAAAACAATCTTTGATGATAGAGTTGTACATAATGGTTTAAATCTAAATATTAAAGAGGGTGATATTTATGGGCTTCTAGGTCCAAGTGGTTGTGGTAAAACAACACTACTTCGTGAGATGGTTATGCTTGAAAAGATTCAATCTGGGAGTATAAAAATTTTCGGAAATGAACTAAGTAATATAAAACATGAAAAAGCACAGGAACTTAGACGAAAATGGGGTGTTCTTTTTCAAGCTGGAGCGCTGTTTTCATCTTTGAGCATAAAAGAAAATATAGCCTTACCACTTGTGGAGTATACAAACCTTTCACAAGATATGATAAACGAGATAGTAGAGTTTAAGGTAAGCATAGTGGGATTAAAAGCAAATGATATAAATTTATATCCATCACAAATATCTGGTGGTATGAAGAAAAAAGCAGCACTTGCTCGTTCACTTGCAATGGATCCGAAGTTGTTGTTTTTGGATGAGCCAACTTCTGGTCTTGATCCAATATCTGCTAGAGAGTTTGATAGATTAATTTTGAAACTTAGAGATATGTTAGGGCTTAGTATAGTAATGGTTTCACATGATTTACAATCAATTTATGATACACTTGATAGAGTAGCAATTATTGATAATAAAAAAATAGTTTATGAAGGGAATTTAGAAAATATACACTCTGTAGATAGTAAGTTTATACAGACTTTTTTCGCAAAAATATAATGAATAATAAAGTTAATTATAGTTTAGTTGGTTTTTTAGTGCTTTTTAGTATATTTATGATGATGGCTTTTGGATATTGGTTGCTTAAACCATCTAAAGAAGCTGAGATGCAAAAGTATTATATATATTTTTCAGAGTCAGTACTTGGTTTAAATATGGATGCACCAGTAAAATATCGTGGTATTAGTGTTGGAAAAGTTGTTGGACTTAAAATAAATCCTAAAAATACAGAACAAGTACAAGTTTTAGTTGATATATTAAAAACTACACCAATAAAATCATCAACGGTAGCAAAATTAACATCCCAAGGAATTACTGGATTATCATACATCAATCTTACTCTTGGTGATAAAGATGCACCACCACTTTTACCAAAAGAGGGACAGGATTATGCAGTTATTAAGACATCACCATCACTTTTTAAACGCTTAGAGCAAACCATAGGTAATGTTACAGAAAATTTTTCAGATACCTTAGTTAAAACTCAAAAGTTGTTAAATGAAGAAAATCAAAAAGAGGTAGCGAGACTTTTAAAAAATTCTGCAGAGTTTATGAATAGAATGAATAAAACTTTTGATGATAACACTATTAATAATATTCATGCAACAATGCAAAATTTAAGCTCTACCACAAAACAGCTAGATGAATTGATGCCTAGAGTTGATAAGTTTATAACAAATACAATAGAATGGGAAGATAAAGTTTCATCTGCATTTAAGGCTATTATGGGAAGTTATCATGGTATTAAAACTACAATGGATCTATTTAAAGAGTCTTTAGCTCGTGGTGATTTTAATATTAAAGAGATTGCCAACACTTTTGTACCAACAATGAATAATACACTAAGACAAACTCAAGAATTAATGATTAAATTAGAGGATGCTATAAATAATTATGAAAGAAGCCCGGGTGATATGATATTTACAAAAGAAAAAATTAAAAAAGGTCCAGGAGAATAAAATATGAAGTATTTTTTAATATTTATAAGTCTATTTTTTATGTTGGCTTGTACAACAACTAAACCAACTATTACAGAGTTTAAATTAAATGTAGATATAAATAAGATTGAGAATAGTTCTTTAGCATGTAGAGATAAAACCATTAAAGTTTCAAAAGCTTTTTCAAATCCCTCTTTAGTATCTTTAAAAATGGATTATGTTCAAGGTAAAAATAAAGTATTTACATATACACAATCTCAATGGGTTGAATCGCCAAGACAAGCTGTTTCTAAAGAGATATATTCTTCTCTTAGGGATTCAGGACTATTTAAATATGTAAACATAGATGTTTCAAGAAGTGTGAATGACTATATAATAGAGATAATTATAGAAGATTTTATGCAATACTATAATGAAGACTTAACAAGTTCATATGCAAATGTTAAGGTAAATATAAATGTCATAAATTTAAAAGACTCATCAGTTGTAGCCTCTAAAACTTTTTCTTCTAAAGTAGATACAAAAACACTCGATGCTTCTGGTGGCGTGCAAGCCTTAACTGAAGCTCTTTCAAATGTTGTAAATCAAAATATAGAGTGGTTAAATGGAGTTTGTAAGTGATTAAAGAAAAAGAGTATAAAAAAAGAAGAGATAAGTTACTCAAGTCTTTAGATGAAAACTCTGTTGCTGTTTTATTTTCAGCAAAACATAAAATACGCTCTAACGACACAGAATATCCTTTTAGGCAAGATAGTAATTTTTATTACTTAACAGGTTTTAAAGAGGATAACTCATCTTTAATATTTATAAAAACTAAAGATAGTGTTAAGACTATTTTATTTGTAAGTAAAAAAGATGAAGAAAAAGAGTTGTGGACTGGAAAAAAACTTGGTGAAATTGAGGCTAAAAAAAGATTTTTAGTTGATGAAGTATACACAAGTGATAAATTTGAATCTAGTTTAAAAGAGTTTTTATCAAAAAGTAATACTCTTTATTTTGATTTTTCATTAGATTACTCTAAGGTTAAAATTTTAAAACGATATGCAAAACAATTAGCTATTCATAAAAATTTAGCTCTACATGTAGAGAAAATGAGATTAATAAAGTCAAAATCTGAAATAAAACTAATAAAAAAAGCTATAGCTATAACTAAAGAAGCGCATCATAAAGCTATGAGTTACAACAAGATAGCTAAGAGTGAATATGAACTACAATCTGTTATAGAGTATGTTTTTAGGTCTAAGGGAGCTTATAGTGATGCCTATACATCAATTGTAGCTTGTGGTAACTCTGCAAATACTTTACACTATATAGAAAATAACAAACCTTTAAAAAATGGTGAACTAATACTAATAGATGCTGGTTGTGAATATGAGTACTATGCTAGTGATATAACAAGGACTATTCCGGTAAATTTAAAGTTTACAAAAGCACAAAAGGATTTGTATAATCTAGTACTTGGTGTAAATAAAAAAATAATAAAGATGGTAAAACCAGGTATAAAAAGAAGTACTTTGCAAGATAAGGCAATATTTTTGCTAACTAAAGGTATGGTAAAACTTGGTATTTTAAATGGATCTGTTAAAAAACTTATAAAAAAAGAAAAGTATAAAAAATATTATCCGCATGGTATAGGTCATTGGATGGGACTAGATGTCCATGATATGGCACCATATAAAGATGAAAATGGTGATGAAATTCCTCTTAAAAAGGGTATGATTTTAACAATTGAACCAGCTGTTTATATTGATAAATACGATAAAACAGTACCTAAAAAATATCGTGGAATAGGTATAAGAATAGAAGATGATATATTGGTAACTAAAGATGGATACGAGAATTTATCTAAGGATATTGTTAAAAATATAAAAAAAGTGGAGGCTATTAGCTTAAGTTAGAGTATATTTTAGTCGCTGTAGCTATAAGTCCACCCAGTTAAAGAATGAGTTTTAGCTTCCATGAAGTTATCTGAATCTGCTAAAAAATCCATAACTAACATAGGGGTATTTGGTATAACAGACATATCTTCTTGTCTAACAATTAAAAGGGGCATTGGTGTATCTTGAGCACCTAAAGAGAAGCCAACTGGCATAAGACGCATCATTAACTCTTTTGGATTGTATATACCCTCATTTTTTAAAAACTTATTAAATATATCATCTTGAATCTCTTTTGGAATATCATCCGCAGTATTTAAAAATATTGTGAAGTGTATAGGTGTGTCTTTAAATTGCTTTGGTGCAGGTTGAGCCATAATAATATATTCAACATTTTGTAAATGTTGCTTAATCTCAATAATGTCATAATATTTTTTAGTCGCAATTGATTCTGCTACCGCCATATTATTCCTCTTCGCCAGTTATTTTTTTACCAGTTTCTTCTTCTATTTCTCTTTGAAGTTTAGACATCTCAAATCTAATCTCATCCATTACAGGTAAAGGCACATTATCCTCTTTCATCCAGATAACTTCATCAATGTTCCCACCATAGTCACTACCTAGCTCTTCAACTTTTTTAGAGTACTCAGCTAAATTGGCACATATCGCTACTCTATCATCTACGCAGTCTTTTAACTCTATAAACCAGTCTTCACGACTACCTTCTACCATTTTTATTGTTGATTCAAATATTACAGCCATATTTATCTCTGTGTTTCATCAAATTTTTTAGTAAAAGTTGCTAAGTCATCTTTTTTCTTTAAATCACCATTGTAAGGCATATCGGCAAATTTAATATTATCATCATTTAAAACTTTAGGAACTGCATCCCCATTTTCAATAACTTCCATATGTGCATCTAGCTCATCTTCTGAGTAAGCCATTTGCATGTCAGCTGTAATTACATGCGGTATAGCTTCAATAATTTTCATTTTTTCTAACTCTTGGGATACACCTTCACCCTCAATAGTAATAATTATTCTTCCAAGCTCATCATGCACATGATAATCACATGCTTCACAATCTTTAAGTGATTGAACTACTTCATCTAGGTACTTTGGTACTGTTTTAACTACTATGCTTGATATATTCATTTTATATTTCCTTAATCTTATTTATAAATAAATTTTCTAATCTCTCAAAATTTCTTTAACGAATCTTATCATAGAATTTCTGATTTTTTAATTTATTTTTACAACTTGCTTATTCTTTACTATTTAATTTTATATAGATTTATCATTGGACTATTGCTAGATACTAAAAATTGATTTTCATCTATAAACTCTATATCTGATATTGTTGCAATATTTCCAGTAAATTTTGCAACATTTCTTTTTGTAACAGTATTAAAAACAACTATGTTATTTTCTTCATCACTAGCATAAGCAGCTAACTTTCCTTTTGGTGAAAGACCAATACTATATATAAGAAAGTTGGTTTGTATATGATATGATGATTTAAATTTTGGAACATATATAGATACTCGTCTATCCTGCCCAGCACTCGCAATTACACCATTTTTATAGCTTATTTGAAAAACATTATCTAAATTTTCTGCTTTTAATGTTTTTATGATTTCTCCAGTTTTAGTGTTAAGTAGTGTGACAACACCACTCTCATCAGTAACAGCTGCCTCTGTTTTATCTTCATTTAAACAAAAATCAGAAAATTTAGCACCACTTACTTGTATATTGAAGTTTTGTTTTTTATTCTTTATATCATAAGAGATAATTTCATTGCTCAAAAGAGCAATTAGAATAGTATCTTTATCAATATATTTAGCTTTTATAGCTGATAGTTGTTGGGTATAATCTATAACTAAAGTTTTTTTACCATCTTTGACTATATGTACTCTATTAAAGCCATTTTTTGATTTTGATAGTAACATTATTTGACCATCAATATCATCTACAGAAAAGATTTTTGAAGGGATACTATCACCCATAAAGTCCAGTACATCAGGAACTTTAATTTGCTTTATAAGTTTTTTTGTTTTATAGTTAAATATATCTACGATACCAGCATTTGTAGATGCATATATTTTATCGTATTTATATACCAAATCTATAACATAACCACTAGCTTTAAAAGTATAGCTAGGTTTTTTAAACTCACTAGAAAACAAACTTATTGTAAAAATTAAAATTAAAATTATATATTTCATTATATTACCTTTATATCGATTGCATCTACAGGGCATCTGTACATACAGAAACCACAAGCTGTGCAATTATCATTTATAGTTGGCATAAACATAGCTTTAAAATCTATAGCTTTGTCTAAGCAAGGGTCTTTACAAGAAAAACACATTGTATGATGCCAAGATATACACTTGTCTTGGTTTATTGTTATCTCTGCATTTATGTTTTGTTTGTGCTCTACATGTAGAACTTCAAATTCACATGCTATTGCACATTCATCACAAAAAGTACAACCATTCGGACCAAATACTAGATAAGGAGTTTTATCTGGAGCAATTTTAATAATATCTTCTTCACAAACAGTAACACATTTTGCTTCACATTTGTGGCACTCACTCTGAAAAAGAGATTCATCATTAAAGTAGGGTGGTCTTAGTAGTTTCTCTTGCTTTTTCTCACCTTTAACAGATGAAGCAAGAGAGCTAAAAAGCTCTCTTCTTTCCATCACTTAGTGGTGAGTCCAAGGACTAACACCAGCTGGTGAATTTTCATTTGCGATATCTTCAGGAGTTACGAAGTTTTCGCCACCTTTAATTGTATCTAATTGATCAGTCATTGCTGTACCAGCCCAAGAAGATCTTTCTGCACCATCTGCTTTAGTGTAAGCAGCTTCAAATGTATTCTCAACAGCTAAGTTACCTTGAGACTGTGGAGCATGACATTGTGAACAGTTGAATCTTGCACCTTGCAATGTATCTTTATGTACAATAGCAGTTTCATTTTTATAGTTATCAACTACTTTTTTGAATGTACCATTTACAACTTTATGTTTAGGTCTAAAGTCAGTAAAGTGAGAAACCGGAATAGGAGTCGCACCCATACTTGTAGCAACTTCAGGCATGTGACAACCAGTACATGCATTGTTACCTATTTTAATTGGTAGCATTCCCTCAGTATCGTGTGGAATCATTGGTGGAGCATCTTGAAATGCTCTTTTAATCTTAGTACTTCCCATAGCTGGAGCAGTTCTATACTCCGTTTTTGAAGCGATAGTACTATCTTCTGTATATAGGTCAGTTTTTCTAAGACCTAATGATGCTTCAGTTATAGTTGGAGCTACAGATACTTTTTTTGCTGGTGTAACAGCCTCTGCTGCTACTGGTGATTCTTTAGCAGTCTCACCACAACCAACCATAAGTACTGCTGCGGTAACTAAACCAATCGTTAACTTACTTATTGCTTTCATTTTACTCTCCGATATTTTTATTTTTTGCTAGTTTTCTTATTGAAAACTCAAGAGCATCATCATCGCATACTTCGATACATCTTGCACAATTTGTGCATTCACCTGATAATACAGGTAAACTTTCCTTATCAATCATATGTAAGACTTGACTCTCTGGACAAACAACTTTACATTTCATACAAGCAGTACAGTTTTCTTTCAAATGCTGTACTCTAATTAGACTAACTTTACCTACAAGTGAATAAAAACCGCCAAGGGGACAAATATGCCCACACCAGCCATTTCTTAACACAAACAGATCAAGTAAAAATATGATGAGCATTGCAGCCCATCCGAAACCTAAACCAAATATAATACCTCTATGAAGCATAGATATTGGTGATATAAATTCAAAGGCTGTTACGCCCATTGCAAATGATAATATTAGACTTAATGCTAGAACCCAGTAACGCATATTTCGCGTAGCTGGTTGTCTTTTTGAAATCCTATCAACGCCAAGTTTTCTTCTTAAAAGTGCTGCTGCATCAGTAACTATATTTACTGGGCAAACCCAGCTACAAAAGGCACGACCACCTATAAGTAGATAAAATAAAGTTATTATAAATGCACCAATAAGCAAATCACTAGCTAAAACTGCACCAGCTGCAAGCATCTGGAGCATAGCGTATGGATCACTTAAAGGAACAACATTTAAAAATAGTGATGAACTAAGATTTCCCATAAGGATAGTCCAACCCCAAGCATTTGCTCCAAAATACAACACAAGTAAACCTATTTGAGTAAATCTTCTAAAAAAAAGATATCGATAGTTATTCCAAAGCTTACGCATTAGTATAAATCCTCCGAATCATTTAAAGAATCAAGTGCAGAATTTTTACTTATATTTGTTGTTGTTTTGATTTCATGCGCTTGTTCTAAACGCTTTTCATCATTTTTATCCCAACCTTTAATATAATAGTTTCCTGCTCTACCCTCTGAAACTTCTCTTGGAAGTACAAATATAGCTGGCTTCTCTGTAACACAAGCTTTCTCACAAAGTCCACAACCTGTGCAAACATCTGCATGAACAATTGGTTTTAGAAAAGCATGTTTACCTGTTCTCTCATTTTTCTCATAAACTACCGATATTGCTTCACCCAATAATGGACAAGCTCTGTAGCATGCATCACATTGAATACCCCAAAATGCTATACAACTATTATCATCAATAACTGCTAAACCCATATCGGCAACAGTTATATCAAGTTCTCCATTTGTTGTAACACTAGATTCATCAAGTGCGCCAGTAGGACATACTGGAACACAAGGAATATCTGGACACATATAACAAGGTATGTCTCTAGGAGTAAAATATGGAGTCCCTAGAGGTTTATGATCACCTGGTTTTGCAAGCAATAATGTATCATAAGGGCAAGCTTCAACACAAAGCCCACATTTGATACAAGTTTTTAAAAAATCTTCCTCTTTTATAGCTCCAGGTGGGCGAAGTGTAAGAGCTGAAGCCGTAACTTCATCTATATATGCACTCCAAACAAACCCACCTAGTGCAGCAATACCTGCACTTCTTGCCATATTAAGAATAAATTTTCTTCTGCTCGCAGTTTCTTTTTTCATTTTAGTCTAATTCCCTATGCTTTGTAAATTTTTACTGCACATTTTTTATAGTCTGTTTGTTTTGACATTGGACATGTCGCATCTAAACATACTTTATTGATAAATACATTTTCATCGAACCAAGGTACGAATACTAAGCCACGAGGTGGTCTATTTCTACCACGAGTCTCAACTCTAGCTTTAACTTTACCACGACGAGATTCTACCCATGCAAGAGCACCTTGTTTAAGGCCTTTAGCTTTCGCATCAGTTGGATGCATATAACATAGTGCTTCTGGAACTGCACGATATAACTCTGGAACACGCATAGTCATAGTACCTGAATGCCAGTGCTCTAAAACACGACCAGTACATAACCAAGTGTCATAATTAGTATCTGGCATTTCTGGAGGATCCATATACGGACGAGCAAAGATCTTAGCTTTGTTAGCTAATGATTTTTTCTTACTTGATTTGTCTTTTCCACCTAGTGTACCACTTTGTAGAGCTTTAGCTAATTTACCATAGAATGCATGCGTTGAACCATTTCCTGATTCTTTAACCGCTTTAGCAGCATATGGATCGTATTTAGCATTAAATCTCCATGCAGTCTCTTTACCATCAACAACAGGCCATTTAAGACCACGAACTTTATGGTACATATTAAACGGTGCAAGGTCATGACCATGTCCACGAGTGAACGATGCATATTCTTCCCAAAGATATTTTTGAATAAAGAAACCATAACCTTTAAACACTTTACCATCAGTACCAACAACATTACGACTATCTCCATAACCTTCAGAGTTATCATAACCTTTTTGAATTGGATCATTTTGATCAAGTTTATAAGATTTAGCATCTTCATTAGCAAATAATACTTCAAAAAGTGTAGTATCTTTGTTGTAACCCATTGCATAAGCTTTTTCTAAAACACTTGGAAGTGCTTTTTTTCTTGGTCCACTTGGTGCATATTCGCCCCAAACTTCAGAAATTTTAAAACGCTTAGAAAGTTCAATCCATTGCCAAGTATCACTCATTGCATCACCAACTGGAAGAACTTGTTGTCTCCAATGTTGTGTACGACGCTCAGCATTACCATAAGCACCCCATTTTTCATAAATCATAGCTGATGGAAGAATAAGGTCAGAAACTTTTGCAGAGATACCTGGGTATCCATCGGAAGTTACAATGAAGTTATCCATTTCACGAGCAGCTTTAATCCAGTGAGTTGCAGATGCAGAATCTTGGTAAGCATTACAAACATTTACCCATGCAAATTTAACTAAACCATCTTCAATACCACGGTGAATAGCCATAATGTGTTGTTTACCAACACCATTTAGAGTTCCTTGAGGAATTCTCCATTTATTTTCAGCCATTGCACGATGTTTAGGATTTTTAACCATCATATCAGCTGGTAAACGGTGTGTAAATGTACCAACTTCACGAGCAGTACCACAAGCAGAAGGTTGACCAGTTAGTGAGAACGCACCTGAACCTGGAATAGCTTGTTTATTAAGCATAAAGTGAACATTGTACGAAAGTGTATTTGTCCAAGTACCACGTGTATGTTGATTCATACCCATAGTCCAGAAAGAAACTACTTTTCTACCTTTTTCAATATATAAATCAGCTAATGCTTGAAGTTTAGCTTTAAAGCTCTCAAGACTTTCGTCTGGATCACCTTTTACAATTTTAGCAGTATAATCTAGAGTATATGGCTCTAGTGATTTTTTATACTCTTCAAATGAAATTTCCCAGTGACCCAGTGTACCACCAGTATGTTTCATTGTATCACCAGCTTTATAACCAAATGGTTCTAAGGCAGGACCCTCTTTTTCAGAAACAACTTTACTCATTTCATGATTAATAGTTTCCATCTCTAGTGCACTATATTTACCAGCACTACCATCAGCATTACGAGGATTTAATGATTTTTCATTTGCTCTTCTCATACCGTAACCAATGTTTACCGGTCCAGCAGCGAAAATCATGTTTTGTTTAACAAAATCCCAGTCAATAATTTTTTCAGCATCATCACGCATTACGATTTCTCTTGCAACATAGTTCCAAAGAGCAGTATCAGTATTTGGTGAGAAGATGATTTCGATATCAGCTAAATCTGATGTACGATGAGTATAAGTTTGGATAGATACAACTTTTACGCGCTCAGGATCTGATAATTTTCTATCAGTTACACGAGACCATAAAATTGGGTGCATCTCTGCCATATTTGAACCCCAAGAAATGATAGTATCAGTTAATTCGATATCATCATAACAACCAGAAGGCT